>Ga0214474_1000007_pt1 | contig 137084 bp, 141 predicted proteins | sample RVTome_2_FD_187335 | JGI IMG/M metagenome (GOLD analysis project Ga0214474, IMG submission 187335) | Soil microbial communities from uranium-contaminated site in the Upper Colorado River Basin, Wyoming, United States - RVT95D214 HiSeq ... | reverse complement strand
TCGCCCATTGCCTACTATTCCTTGCTGCTGCCTCCCGTAGGAGTCTGGGCCGTGTCTCAGTCCCAGTGTGGCTGGACGTCCTCTCAGACCAGCTACCGATCCTTGCCTTGGTAGGCTATTACCCCACCAACTAGCTAATCGGACGCAAGCCCCTCCTAAAGCGCCTTGCGGCTTTCTCGATAGAACACTACTTCTATCGCAACATGCGGTATTAGCCCCGATTTCTCGGAGTTATTCCCCACTTATGGGTAGGTCACTTACGTATTACTCACCCGTTTGCCACTATCTTCATCTTGCGAAAAAGACCGTGCGACTTGCATGCATAAAGCACGCCGCCAACGTTTATCCTGAGCCGGGATCAAACTCTCCATCAAAAGAGAATTTGTCCGTTACAAAATTAATAAAGTGTTTGAACCTTCCTTCCGCTATCCAGTTGTTAAGGTACTCTGCTCTTTGCGCAATTATTAACTATATCAAAGCTACAATAGTTTGTCAACAAGTTCAGTGGGCAGGACCCTCTATTTTTTATTCAGTATTAAAGCGTAGTTTATTTCAGGTTATACCAGAGGTCCGGTTATATATAAAAGACGACTACAAACCAGTGATACTTCGTTTTACTTCCGCTCAATGCTGGAGTACAATGGAGATACAAATCCAGAACTTTGTTCAACAAAATCTCCAGGAGTGTCAGCATGATTAAACAAAACAGACCTCGGACTATTGGCGAATTAAAAGCATCAGGTTATACAATCGTACCCGTAAAAGAAGAACTACGCCGTAACCTGCTTCTCAAAATAAAAAATCAGAAGGAAATTTTCCCGGGCATTATAGGCTACGAGGATACGGTTATCCCAATGCTGGAAAATGCCATCATTTCCGGTCATGACATTATTTTCCTTGGTGAGAGAGGTCAGGCAAAGTCCCGTGTTATGAGAAACCTAACAGGGCTTATGGATGAAGAAATTCCCGCAATAAAAGGCTGTGAAATCAACGATAATCCTTTTCATCCTATATGTAAACAGTGTCGGGATAAGGTTGCTACCGATGGCGATAAAACAGAAATCGTTTGGTTAAACCCCGACCAACGCTACTCAGAAAAGTTGGCAACACCGGATATAGCGATTGCTGATCTCATCGGTGATGTTGATCCAATTAAAGTAGCTGAAGGCAAATATCTGTCTGATGAACTGACGATTCATTATGGTCTCATTCCAAGAACGAATCGGGGTATCTTTTGTATCAATGAATTGCCCGACCTTGCAGAACGACTTCAGGTAGGTTTATTCAACCTGCTAGAAGAGCGGGATGTGCAGATTAGAGGCTACCGCGTTCGTCTGCCACTGGATATTTTACTGGTTGCCAGTGCTAATCCCGAGGATTATACAAACCGTGGCCGCATTATTACGCCTCTTAAAGACAGATTTGGCTCTCAGGTCAGGACACATTATCCTACCGGAATCAAAGATGAAATCACTATTATGGAAATGGAAAGGCGTCAGTTTGCAGAAACTGGTATAGAAACTCTCACTCCGAGTTATATGAAGGAAATTGTCGCAGAAATTACCCAGCTTGGCAGAAGAAGCCCGGATATCAATCAACGCAGTGGTGTCAGCGTACGTATCTCTATTATGAACTACGAAACTATCGTGGCGAATGCTGTCAGACGCGCTGTCACGTTAGGAGAGAAGATGGCGGTACCCCGTATTTCAGACCTGCCATTTATATACTCTTCAATGGGTTCCAAGATAGAACTCGAAGGATTCGAAGAAGCAAAAGAAGGTAAAATCATCGATGACCTTTCACGCAAAGCTGTCTTTAATGTCTTTAATCGATATTTTCAGGTACTCGGACTGGAATCAATTATTACCCAGTTCACAGAAGGCTTTAGTGTAGAAGCCGGAGAAATGATGCCGGCTAAGAACTATATGCGCAATGTCAAAGAGATTGTTGGGCTTTTAGATGCCATTAAGAAAATTGCCGACTCAGAACGTCCTGAAGTTATCGCCGCCGCAACAGAATTTATTCTCGAAGGGCTCCATGTTAACAAGCGCCTTAACAAAACCAAGACTGAAGGTAAAGTTTTGTATCGCAGGTAATGAATATGAAGAGCTACCGCTACTCAGAGTGGGATGGCACGCAGAACATCCCGGAACTGGATAAAGACGAACTCATGGACGAACTCGCCAAGGGTTTGATGCAAGATGGGAATCTGTCTTATTCACTCTGGAGAATGCAGCGGCAGGGATTTCAGGGTCAAGGGCGACGTCTCCCCGGACTCCAGGAGCTACTACAAAGATTGCGCCGTGAAAAACGCCGGCAACTCGATAAGTACAACCTTTCCTCTATCATGGACGATATTAAGCAAAAACTGGATGATATTCTAAAAACCGAGCGTGAAGGCATTCAGAAAAAGGTAGACGATGCCAAGCAGAAAGCCGAAAAAGGTTCCCCTGATGTTAGCCCTGAAATCGGTCAGCGACTGCTAAAACGTATTGAAGACATGGCAGTTAGCAATCTGGACAAACTTGAACAACTACCGCAGGATGTCGGCGGGCAAATTAAAGAATTGCTAAAATACGACTTTATGGATGAACAGGCACGCCAACAGTTCAATGAGCTTATGGAGATGCTCAAACGTCACGCTGCAGAACAATATATGCGAGAGTTAACTCAACAATTTAAAAATATGGACCCCAGCCAGATGGCAGGCTTGAGAAATCTCGTAGAAGCTATCAATCAAATGCTGGAACAACGTCTTCGTGGTGAAGAACCCGACTTCAATCAATTCATGCAGCAGTTCGGACAATTTTTCGGTCCGAATCCTCCACAGAACCTCGATGAGTTGATCGAACAAATGCAGCAGCAAATGAGTCAGGCTCAATCTTTACTGGAGAGCATGTCAGAAGAAGACCGTAAAGAACTTGAGAACTTGCTTCAGGGAATGCTGGATGAAGCTACTCAGTACGAACTCGCTAAAATGTCGGCTAATATGGAGGCTCTCCATCCTACTGAACAAAGACCGAGGAATTATCCATTTTCTGGTGAAGAGTCAATTTCCTATACTGAGGCGCTAAAACTGATGGAAAAGCTCCAGGAAATGGACAGTCTGGAAGGTCAAATCAAAGATGCCCAATTTGAGCGTAATCTGGATGCGATTAACGAGCAGTCGGTACGAGATTTACTTGGTGAGGAAGCCGCCACTGAGTTGGAACGAATCCGTGAAATGACCAAGGTATTGGAAGAAGCAGGTTATATCCGACGCAAGGGTAAAGGATTTGAACTGACACCACTGGGGATGAGAAAGATCGGAGAAAAAGCCCTGCGCGATGTCTTTACTCAGCTTCAGAAAGATAGGCTTGGCGGTCACAAGATTGATGAAAAGGGTCCGCTTGGTGAGCGTGCGCTGGAAACGAAAAAGTATGAGTTCGGCGATACTCTCGACGTTGACCTGAAACAGACTATTATGAATGCTCTGCTGCGCGAACCGCAGAGACCTCCGGTAAAACTCGATCCCAATGATTTTGAAGTGTTTGAAACAGAACAACTTACACGCTCGGCAACCGTTCTATTGCTAGACCTTAGTCTTTCCATGCCGATGCGTGGTAATTTCTATGCTGCCAAACAGGTCGCTATGGCACTGGATAGCCTCATTCGAAGCCAGTTCCCTAGAGATAGCCTCTATATTGTTGGATTTTCTAGCTATGCTCGCGAAATCAAGAAAGATGATTTGCCAACAATGAATTGGGATGAATTTGATCCATACACAAATATTCAGCAAGGTCTGGCACTTTCAAGAAAGCTTCTCATTAAAGAACGATGCCAGAATAAACAGGTCATATTGGTTTCAGACGGCGAGCCAACAGCACACCTGGAAGGTGGCCAACTCTTTATGCAATATCCTCCAAGCGCACGCACTATTCAACTGACCCTGAGAGAAGTGGAATACTGTACCAAAGCCGGTGTGACTATCAATACTTTTATGCTGGGTGAGAGTTACTTCCTTAATGCCTTTGTTACCAGAATTGCCCAGATTAATAAAGGTAGGGTGTTCTTCACCAGCGCCGATAGCCTTGGAGAATACATGCTCGTGGACTATATTTCAAACAAGAAAAAGGGTGTACATTAGTACTTTTCCGCACACCCTTTTTGCACTAGTTAACTATTACGGGCGCTTTGTTAATCTCCTGTTGTAATGGTTTGTTTTTGTCTGATATAAAAGTCCGCAAATTTAGATGCAGTATTTGCAGCCGCTTCAGTGGAGTTGAATACAGGAATCCCGTGTGCTATAAGAGCCTGGCGCATCTCGATGAGCTTCCTGGCAGCTTCTCCCGTATCATCATTCATACTTCGTCCCCGATCGTCAACTACTACAAACAAAGGCTTTTTAATGTCATTTATGCCCATGCGGTCAAATATCTCTTTCATATTGTCAGGCGGACCCATTCCCGGACGCCTGTTACCTCTGAAATTGGGCGGATTAACAAACATCATTAGTAAATCAAAATCTGGATGTCGGGATATCATTCCAGCTACTTCACCAGTGGTATTGTTGTCCCCCATAGCAATCGAAAAGTCAACCGGATTTCCAATCCAGTCCCAGATTGGATTACCCTTAGCCTTCAGTTCTTCTCGGATTTCTTGCGGAAATGGGATTACGTCCAGTCCGGCTTCTTCACAAAGGTCTGCCGACATTACACTAGTGCCACCACTCCCACCTACAACACCAACACGCTTGCCATATACTGGCGGCAAGTAGTAGAAAGCCGCCGCTATATCAATAAGTTCGTCTGTCGTAGCGACTTCTACAGCCCCGGCTTGCTTGACTGTAGAATGCCAGACATTCATAGTTCCTGCTAGAGAAGCCGTGTGGGAAGCCGTAGCGCGTGTACCTGCCTTACCACGTCCACCTTTGATGATGATAACCGGCTTCTTTAAAGTAGCCTGACGCAATGTTTTGAAGAACCGTTTACCATCCTTAACACCCTCTATATACATAAGGATTATCTTGGTATCTTCATCCTCTGTATAGTATTCAAGATAGTCGCTTTCATTCAGATCAATGGCATTACCATAACTGATAGCTTTGCTAAAATACATCCCTTTTGTCCTGGCCATCTCTACAATTTCTCCGGTCACGGAGCCACTCTGGGAAGCCAGACTGATAGGACCCGATTGCTTGGGCATACTGTCATTGAACCCAATACCCCAAGCGGGGTAGTATACGCCCATACAGTTAGGTCCAATAAGGCGGATATTAGCGGCTTTCGCCCTCCGTAGCACTTCTTTTTCAAGGGCGATTGCTTCCGGACGACCGGTCTCGCTGAACCGGGCAGTAAAGAAATGAATCCCTTTGACACCTTTTACAGCGCAATCATCAAGTAATGCCAGAACTTGTGTAGCTGGTATTGAAGAGATAACAAAATCTACCGGGTCGGGAATTTCCCGTACTGTAGCATAAGCTTTTAAACCAAGTATTTCCTTACCGGCATATTTGGGATTGACCGGGTAAATCTTGCCTTTGAAACCAAGGTCTTGTAGTGGTGTGACAAAACCTGCGCCTCGTCCATCCTCTGATGCTCCCGCAACGGCAATTGACTTAGGGCGCAGAATCTCATGCAATGGGTGACCAGACATAAAAACTGCCTCCTTATTAATCTCAACCGATATGTAATTCTCTCAACTATTTGAATAGGCATAATACAATAAATTCTCTATGATTTTTCACCGATATATTTTAATCATACACAAACACGTCGTTATATCGCAAATATGATAATATTGAGAATGAATTCGATGAAAATATCATATCGTTTTTTAATTATTGCCGTACTCTTCGTCACCTGCTTGCTGACTGCCAATATCATCGGAAGTAAGGTAGTTGCCTTTAGCTTTGTTACTTTACCAGCCGCTGTTGTGCTCTTTCCCTTCAGCTATATTTTCGGTGATATCTTAACCGAGGTTTATGGTTATCATCAAGCAAGGCGGATTATCTGGCTTGGTTTTCTTTGTAATCTAATTTTCGTTATTTTCGCCTGGATCGGGCAAAAATTACCTCCGGATCCGGAATGGATGAATCAATCCGCTTATGAAGCAATTTTAGGTTATACATGGCGACTACTCGTAGCATCATTTCTGGGTTATCTCGCTGGGGAATTCGGTAATTCTTTCGTGCTGGCTCGCATGAAAATTCTGACTAAAGGTAAGTGGCTGTGGTCGCGCACCATCAGTAGTACTATTGTGGGGCAAGGACTGGATACCGTAATCTTTATTATCGGCGCCTTCTGGGGACAGCCATTCTTTACCCCGATGATGATTCTTTACCACTGGGCAGCAAAGGTTGCTATCGAAATTCTCGCAACCCCTTTCACTTATATGGCAGTTAACTCTCTGAAAAAAAGCGAAGGTATTGATACCTACGATACAGCTACCAACTTCAATCCGTTCTTATTTCGTGGAAAATCGGCAGAAAAATGAGAATCCGGCTTATGGGTGCCCACCTACTTGAAGACAGAGATAACAGACTGGCATGCTGTCTGATTGATGGGATTCTGGCTATTGATGCTGGTTCGTTGACAGCTACCCTTACTTTTCAGGAGCAACTGAACATTAAAGCGCTTCTGCTCACTCATCACCACTACGATCATATTAAAGATGTGGTTACACTTGGAGCCACTTTCTACAATAACAATGCCCAGTGTTTCGTGTATTCCATACCGCCGGTCTATGATGCTCTCCAGTACCTGTTCAACTTTCCAGGTACTTTCTACACAAATGTTATGGAAAAACCACAAGGAAACCCCGCCCTGAGATTCATTCCTGTTGAACCGTTAAAACCTTTTAATGTCCTTGGATACGATATTATTGCCGTGACTGTTAACCACTCTGCTCCGTCCGTCGGTTTTCAGATAACCGCGCCAAACGGTAAAAAACTCTTTTATACGGGTGATACTGGTCCCGGACTGGAAGATTGTTGGCGTCATATCAACCCTGACCTGCTCATTATTGAGAACTCCGCATCCGATAGATTCATCGAACGGGCAAGAGAAGTTAAGCATTTATCGCCGGGTTTATTAAAAGAGGAACTCATCATTTTCCGGAAACTAAAAGGTTATCTTCCACAGGTAATCACTACACACATGTACCCTGATGAACACGAGGAAGCTGAGCGAAAGGTAGAACTGGAACAACTTTCAGTAGACCTCGATGTGTCTATTACGATCGGTTACGAGGGTATGGAGATTGTTTTGTGAATCTGCTCCCAGGTAGGTGAGAAATGTGCCCCACTGAGAGCCTGAAATTCATCGTCGACCATAACGTAGCGAAACTGGCACGCTGGTTAAGAATGATGGGATATGATGCTACTATCTTCGACCAGCCGGATGATTGGCAGATGATTCGCACTGCGCTCGCGGAAAACCGCATCATCATTACTAAAGACACTGGCGTGATGAAACGACGGGTCATTGCATCGGGAAAACTCCGTGCGCTTTTCGTCACCAGTGATGACCCTGAAAAACAAATCCAGCAGGTCATAGAGACTTTCCAACTCGATAGTAGTAAACCACTCACTCTGTGTCTGGAATGCAATGTGCCGCTTGTGGTAGTAAACCGTGAAGATATTAAAGGCCGTATCCCACCGTATGTCTACCAGACTAAATCTCAGTTTTTTGAGTGCCCAATATGTCATCGTGTCTACTGGCAAGGCACACATTGGGAAGCGATGACGCAGACCCTTAGTAAGTTCAGTAGGAAGAAGTTTAAAGAAAAATAAGCTGAAATATTATGTTATATCTCTTGACCGCAGGATATACAGTTGCTACACTTGGCATTAGCAGACATAAACATGGGGAGTTTATCGAATACAGGCAAAGAAATAGTCTCTACCAGATAAGGAGGGAACGATGTTCTTGGCAATTGACATTGGTAACACGAATGTGACACTGGGTGCCTTCGACGGGGAAAAGCTCCGTTCCACATGGCGGCTTGAAACTAATATTCATAAAATGCCCGATGAGTACGCTGCCACCATACTTCATCTAATGGAATTCCAGAAAATAAAAAATACTGACATTAAAGAAGTCGCTTTATGCGCCACTGTCGCACCACTCATTCCCATCTTTATTGAACTACTCGATGATTACTTCAAGATAAAACCACTGGTCGTTACTGCTGGTGTGAAAACAGGTGTCCGAATCCATGGAGACAATCCACGCGAAGTCGGCGCCGACCGTATTGTAAATACTGTAGCCGGTTACAAGCTCTACGGGGGTCCTACAATTGTAGTTGACCTGGGCACGGCGACTACCTTTGACATTATTTCTAAAGAAGGTGATTTTATCGGGGGGGTGATTGCTCCTGGCCCAATGACTGCTGCCGAAGCGTTATTTTCCCGGACTGCCGCACTGCCGCGCATACAATTCTCCCATCCCCAGAAAGTCATCGGCACAAATACTATCAGCGCAATGCTTTCCGGCATTATGTTTGGGTACACTGGACTGGTAGAAGGTATTGTCACTCGCATTGAAAAAGAATTGGGAGAAAAAGCAACGGTTGTCGCCACAGGTGGCTATGGCAGTATCTTTGCCCAGGAGACGGAAATTTTCAATGTAGTAAATCCGGACATTACACTTATCGGCCTTAGACTAATCTATCAGATGAATAAGGCATAGGAGGGCAAGACAATGTTGACGAATAAAACAATCGTACTCGGTGTCACAGGTGGTATTGCCGCCTATAAAGCCGCCGACTTAGCAAGCAAATTAACTCAAGCCGGAGCTAAAGTGAGAGTAGTGATGACCAAATCCGGCACGGAATTCGTCCAGCCGATGACTTTTGAGGCACTCATCGGCAATCCAGTCGTCACCGAGATGTATGGACCCAAAGCTCCGCATGGTATTACTCATATCACACTTGCAGATACTGCGGACATGGTAGTCATCGCACCAGCGACCGCCAATATTATTGCCAAAATCGCGAGTGGCATCGCTGATGATATGCTTACCTGTGTGGTTCTAGCAACTAAAGCTCCTGTTATTATCGCACCAGCAATGCATAATAATATGTACACCAATCCCATCACCCAGGAAAACATCGAGAAGCTGAAGAAGCGTGGCTATCACATCATACCCGCGGCTCATGGCAGGTTGGCTTCAGGTGATATCGGGTACGGACGTCTGCCGGACGTTGTCGAAATCATGGGACATATTCAGACTGTGCTAGGTAGAAAGGGTGATTTTGCTGGCAGGCGCATCGTAGTCACAGCCGGCGGTACACAGGAGGCAATCGATCCTATCCGTTTCATCAGTAACCGCTCATCCGGCAAGATGGGCTATGCAGTGGCAGAGGCAGCGCGTGATAGAGGTGCACAGGTAACATTGATTACCGCCCCGACTTCTCTGCCCGATCCTGTCGGTGTGGAGATGGTCAAAATTACAAGCATCGTACAGATGAGGGACGAAGTAGTCAAAGCGGTTAAAAAAGCAGATGTCCTTATAATGTCTGCTGCAGGTGCTGATTTCGTTCCTAAAACAGTCGCCACTCAAAAGATTAAAAAGAGCGATGCGGGTCTGACATTGGAAATGATAAAAGCACCCGACATCCTGACCGAAATCAAGGACGGTAAGTTCATCAAGGTGGGATTCAAAGCCGAGACGCAGAACCTGGAAGACAATGCCAGAGAAAAGCTATATAAAACTAATCTCGACTTGATTGTTGCCAATGATGTGACGAAAGAAGGTAGCGGCTTCGGCACGGACACCAACGAGGTCGCTATCATCAACAAGAGTGGCAAGCCTGAACACCTTCCCCTGATGTCCAAGCGTGAGGTGGCAGACAAGATACTGGATAGAGTGGTGAAGTTACTGGGGAAGAAGAGGTAGGAGGTGATAGATGTTATTGATAGATGGCATTAGGTATCAACTATGGATACCTCCAACTGAAGATGAATTTGAGTCTATAGTAAAAGAGCATATAAAGGAAATCTTTGGCGAACAGTGCATTTACCTTGACAAAAAGCAGAAGCTGAAATCGCTATCAGGTATTGGCTCGATTCCAGATGGATTGGCTGTGATACTCGGTGCTCAACCCGAACTACATATCGTGGAGTACGAATTATCTAATCACGATGTATACGAGCATATTGTCTCTCAAGTTAGTAAATTTATCAATGGATTACTCAATTCAAGTACTCGCCAGAAAATAGCAAGAATTATTTATGATGAGGTATGTGGAGACCCTTTACTAAAAATACAAGTGGAACAAGCATTACAGTCTTCTGAAATATTTAAATTTTCCACGGAATTATTAGATAGCAAGCCAATCTTAACTATTATCATAGAGAATAAGACCGAGGAATTAAGCGAAGCACTAAGTCCATTCTCATATCCGAACATCAAAGACATGAAAGTGGTGGAGTTTAAGACATTCACAAGAGAAGGCGTGGGATTACAAGTTCATGCTCATTCATTTGAACCTTTGTATCCAAGAAAATTCGCAAAATCTATTGAATCACCACCCACAATAGTAAAAGACAGTGCAGGAGAACGTAAACCACCAATTTACACATCGTTAAAGCAGGGCGAAAAATTAGAAATCCCTATTACTAGCCCAACGAATTTTAAATCCCATTTATTTATCATTCCGAGAAAACAGCGCTCATTTTTTCCAGGATATAAAATCCCTTTCACCCTTGAAACTGATTTAGGAGAGTTAATAACCCACGTAAGTTCCGATAAGGCTGGGACTGAAATTGGGGACATGAAGGCAGGTATTTACATACAAAGTAAACTAGCTGATTGGTATAGAAAACATCCCACTTTGCGAATTGGGGATAAGGTTGTTTTTTCGATATTAGAACCAATGAAAAAATACCGCCTTGAGATTTTGGAGTAATTTGGGAGAATTTGGGTAAAATAATAGTAAATAGATATTCCTGTGAGCATATTCTGTTTAACATGAAATGATTACTAAATTATCCGGGAAACGATACAATTTTGAGATTATAACAGAAAACTCAGACGTATACTCCGATTTCTCAATAAGAGCAATAAGCCAAGATCTTCGGAGATACTCATCTATTAACAACCTAAACGTAATACTAGCAGAGTTTGATATTGCGTTTGACGACCCTAAATTTGCCGACTCATCTTGGACACTTACACAGGAAGAAGTTAATCATCTTGAAGAAATTGCCGTACAGTTATTTTCTTCATCTCACTTTCTTACCTTTCTTGAAGGGAAGCTAGATGAAGATAGAATGGCAGGAGAATGGGAAAATCAATTGTCAGACTAGCCTCTGACTTACTTATCGCGTCAAAATAACCAACAGTCCTCTTCACATTGACATCTCGCTCCCATTTATGTTAATTTAGCTGTAATGAAAAGTGTTATTTTATCCGTCGTAGTTATGAGCACATATTTAATTCGATAGTGGGTTCGGACTCACGTATCACGGTGCCGTCCCGCAAAGGACGGTTTTTTTATTTTATTGAGGGAGTACTACAATGACCGACAAACCAATCACAGAATCGGAAATGCCGAAAGCTTACGACCCGAAAAAGGTCGAAGATAAGTGGTATCAGTTCTGGTTGAAAAATAACTACTTCCATGCTGAGATCGACCACAACAAAAAGCCTTTTACTATCATCATGCCTCCTACCAATGTCACCGGCGAACTGCATATCGGCCATGGACTTACTTACACACTGGAAGACATCATGATACGCTGGCACCGGATGAAAGGCGATCCGACGTTGTGGCTACCGGGCTTCGACCATGCCGGTATCGCCACGCAGGTGGTCGTCGAGCGAGTGCTTGCTAAAGAAGGCACCGACCGTCATAAATTAGGGCGTGAAAAGTTTGAGCAGAGAGTCTGGCAGTGGGCGCGCGAATATCTGCAAACAATCAAAGAGCAGAAATACAAGCTCGGTTGTTCTGCAGATTGGTCGCGTGAACGATTTACCATGGATGCCGTGCCCAGCAAAGCTGTCTTTACTGCCTTTGTTAATCTCTATAATAAAGGTCTCATTTATAAAGGCGAACGCATCATCAACTGGTGCCCGCGTTGTGCTACCGCCCTTTCTGACCTGGAAACCGAGCATGAAGACCTGACGGGCAACCTCTGGTATGTGCGTTATCCGCTTGAAGATGGCAGCGGATATATCACAGTAGCAACCACTCGCCCTGAGACCATCCTTGGGGATACCGCGGTGGCAGTAAATCCCGATGACGAACGATTTAAAAACATGGTTGGTAAAAAAGTTATCCTGCCCTTCGTTAACCGCGTCATTCCCATTATTGCTGATGAAGCAGTCGATCCTGCATTTGGCACAGGAGTCGTTAAAATAACGCCAGCGCATGACCCTATTGACTTCGATGTTGCTCAGCGACAGAAACTACCACTTGTCCACATTCTGAATAACGATGCAACAATGAATGAGAACGCTGGTCCCTATAAAGGCATAGACCGCTTCAAGTGTCGTGAAGCCATCGTTGCAGATTTAGAGAAGAGTGACCAACTCGTCAAGATTGAGCAGCACGCGCATGCGGTAGGACATTGCCAGCGTTGTCATACAATCGTAGAACCACTCGCAAGCCAGCAATGGTTCGTCAGCATGAAACCTCTCGCCAAGCCTGCCATTGACGCTGTTGTAGATGGTCGTGTGAAAATTATCCCCGACCGCTTTGATAAAGTCTATCTAAACTGGATGGAGAATATACGCGATTGGTGTATCAGTCGCCAGCTCTGGTGGGGACACCGCATTCCTGTCTGGTACTGCAAAGACTGTAGCAAACTCACAGTGACTGTTGAGCCCCCGAAAACCTGTCAACACTGTGGCAGTAAAAATATTGAACAAGACCCGGACGTGCTGGATACCTGGTTCAGTTCTGCGCTTTGGCCCCATTCGACACTCGGTTGGCCAGAAAAGACGGGGGATTTCAAATATTTCTACCCGACGACGGTGCTGGAGACCGCCTACGATATCCTTTTTTTCTGGGTTGCCAAAATGATTATGATGGGGCTTGAAGATACCGGAGATATCCCATTCCATACCGTTTACCTGCACGGGCTGATCCGAGATGAAATGGGACAAAAAATGAGTAAGACTAAAGGTAACGTGCGTAACCCTATCGCTATTGCCCAAGAATATGGAACAGATGCCATGCGCTGTGCCTTCCTTATCGGACTAGCGCCTGGTGCCGATAGCAAGCTCACCGATGTGAAATTAGAAAACGGGCGTAATTTTGCTAATAAACTCTGGAACGCTACCCGATTTGTGGTTAGAAGTATCCCATCCGATATAATCGATCTGAAACCTACCCTGAACGAAGCGAATGGGATCAAACGTAACTCGTTAACTACTGAAGATCGCTGGATATTGAGTCGACTTAGCCAAACCATTGCTAATGTAAACAAAGCTATGGAAGAGTTCCAGTTCGGGGAATCTTTGAACTTAATATATGATTTCCTCTGGAGTGAATACTGCGATTGGTACATCGAACTGGCGAAGATCCGTCTGCGTCCTGAATCGAAAGAAAGCTCTCCCCTTCCTGTACTCATTCATGTACTGGAGACTTCTTTGCGACTACTCCATCCCTTTATGCCCTTCCTCACCGAAGAGCTCTGGCAACATTTGAAACACCGCCTACCTGCTGACTGGCAAAAGACAGACTCCATTATGATTACCGAATATCCGGTTGCAGATGCTAAAGCATTGGATGAAAAATCCGAACAGGTAATTAACACTATCATCGAAATTGTACGTGCTATCCGTAATGCGCGCTCGGAAAATAAAGTAGAAGTCAATCATTGGGTTACAGCGGAAATCTATAGTGGCGACCTGACATCTGCTATCACCCCATATTCTGAGGCGATGCAAACACTGTCACGGGCAAAGCCACTCACCTTCCATAAAAGCCGTCTCAAGGACACGGTAAAAGACAACGCGGTTGTATCTGTGCTTAAAGAGACTGAAGTCGTCATACCGATGGCAAGCATGGTTGACCTTACCGCTGAGCAGGAAAGAATAAAAAAAGAAATCGAACAACTGGAGCCGGACATCGCTCGTTTAGAGGCTCGCCTCAAAGATGAATCATTCTTGAGTAAAGCACCGACAGCCGTTATTACTAAAGAAAAAGAACGATTGGCAGAGAGAAAAGACCGGCTGGCACGACTTCAACAGCAGATTGGTAAGTCCAGTTAAAATGGCTTTTCAATTATAATGGGCGTTTGTCCATTGAGTAGCCGATTTGGCGTTCCGTGTCGTTGTAGCCATTCCAGAGCTTTACGTGTATCGCTAGCGACACGTTCCTTGTCATTGTATTTGAGTCTGTATTTGAAAAGCCAGTAAGTAAATTCTTTGAGTTCGCCTAAGCTAATGGATTTTAGGTGACGATGACGCCGCTCCTTACGGAATTGCTCGAGTATTATTGACTCCATGTCTCCATAAACACGTCGAAATGCCTCATCTGTATTATCTCTGTCTTTAACATAGCCGGCAACGTTCTGCTCTTTGCGTATTTCATCTTTTACAGCCAGTACCAGAGACCGCTCTACAGTAACGCCATAATAAAAATTAAGGTATTGCCGATATCTGTTATTCCCTATGCAACTACGAAATTGCTCCCTAGTTATGTCAAGTGGAGGTTGATTGTGAAGGAGTAAAGCATTTTTCTCACCCTCAGGAAGAAGACCCTCAACAGTTTCACACAAACGTTCAGCAAGTAATTGCCAATCGAAAGCCTCGCCATCTATGAGATAGCGGTAGTGATGTCCCCGATATATCTCTTCATCTGAACTCCACACTCCAATAGCTTCCAAGAGGGCGAAATACCAATGTTTACCTGTGATAATTGCTTCACGGAAACGTATGATAGTTTCCGCATCTTCTGAAGTCAATTGTGTCGTTGAATCATTGTTTTCGGGATTGTTCAATCTTACCTTCCCCGATTTCTGCCTTTAACCGCTCTATAAACTGGAGCTTACCCGTTGTTAAAATTTCTTTTATTTTCTTTTCGATTGCTTCACCTACGCCGGGAATTTCTCTCAACTTGTCTTTTTCTGAATAAGTGGACAATTCTGCTGGCAATTTTTCGATTTCTTCCGCTACCTTTCGGTAAGACCTGATTTTGAACCAGTTCTCTTTCTTTTGGATGAGCAGGTCAGCCAGTTCCCTGAATATGTCAGCGACTTGTTGGTTGGTCATCTACTTCCCACAGCAATGTTTATACTTCTTACCACTCCCGCAAGGACATGGGTCATTTCTACCCACCTTTTTACCATCTACCTTCACCGGTTGCTTCACATCCGCATTACCACGGCTGGCATCCGCAACTTTTGCCATTGGCGAAACGGTCTGTTTAGCTATTGGTTGGACTCCAGGTCGGGACGTTTGCTGTGTACCCTGTTTTTGTCCTGGCTGACGCTGGATGTTCACATGGAAAATGGTATGGACTACATCATGACGTATGCTCGCCATTAAACTCTCAAATAAAGCATGCCCTTCTGTTTTATATACTGCCAGTGGATCACGCTGAGCGACTGCCTGCAGACCAACACCCTGACGTATGTATTCCATTGATGTCAGATGTTCCACCCATAGATGGTCAATGACGCGCAACATAACCAGGCGCTCCAACATCCTCATATTATCCATGCCTACTGATTGCTCCAACTGTTCGTACAAAACCTCTGAATTTTTTACCAGTCGGTCTCCGATTTCTTCAGAAGGCATTGCAGTAAGAGACTCTATATTTAAGTCTTTTGGCAGTGGCATGATAGTACTAAGTTCAGCCACCATTGTTTTGAGCTCTCCACCATCCCCATTCCCACCTGTATGCGCTGATGCAATACCCAGAATTTCTTCTTCTACCATGGAGAGAATGTTTGCTTTCAGGTCGGCATCACTGAGAATTTTGTGTCGTTCGGCGTAAACGATGCCACGTTGTGTGTTAATGACATCGTCATATTCGACAAGATGCTTACGAACATCGAAATGATAGCCTTCTACTCGCACCTGGGCGCTTTCAATGGTATTACTCACCAGTTTATTTTCGATAGGGATATCTTCACCAACCCCTGCCCACTCCATGACGGTCTTGATGCGGTCTCCCCCAAACCGTTTCATGACATCATCTTCAAGAGACACATAGAACCGTGAGCTTCCCGGATCACCCTGACGACCGGAACGACCGCGTAACTGATTATCTATACGTCGTGCTTCGTGACGTTCCGTGCCAACGACATGCAAACCACCAAGTCTAACCACCTCGTCATGCTCTTTCTGCCATTCCTGCGGTTCTCTGTCCGATGGATTGCCACCAAGAATAATGTCAACACCACGCCCTGCCATATTGGTTGCTACGGTAACTGCTCCAAGTTTACCAGCCTGTGCGATAATCGCCGCTTCCTTTTCGTGTTGCTTAGCATTAAGCACTTGATGAGATACACCACGCTTCTTTAACATGTCAGCCAAGATTTCAGATTTCTCGATTGACACAGTGCCAAGCAGAACCGGACGCCCCTCTTTATGCATCTCTTCTACTTCTTTAACTACTGCTTTAAACTTGTACTCCTCATTCTTATATATCTGGTCGGACAGGTCTTGACGTATCATCGGTTTATTGGTAGGAACTTGAACTACCTCGAGTTTATATATCTTGTGGAACTCTTCCGCCTCGGTGATAGCGGTACCGGTCATTCCCGCGAGTTTCTTATACATACGGAAATAGTTCTGGAAGGTGATAGTAGCATAAGTCCGTGATTCCTCTTTAACCCGTACCTTTTCTTTGGCTTCGATTGCCTGATGTAGTCCTTCTGAATACCGCCGTCCATGCATCATGCGCCCGGTAAATTCATCTACAATGATGATTTGTCCGTCTTTGACAACGTACTCACGGTCACGGTGGAACATGAACTGTGCTTTCAGGGCATTATCGAGATAGCGACTCAGAGCGGCATTGGATGGGTCATATAGATTAGGTGAGTTCAACATTCCTTGACTCTGTAGCCAGCTCTCCATGTGACTGATACCGGCATCCGTTAGAGCTACAGATTGATGTTTTTCATCAATGCTATAGTCTTCATCCTTCTTCAGGTTAGGCATAAGGCGTGCAAATATTTGATACTTCTGCGCCGCTTCTTCAGCCGGACCACTGATAATGAGTGGCGTCCTGGCTTCATCAATGAGGATGTTGTCCACCTCATCTACAATGGCATAATTCAATTCACGTTGGACACAATTTTTCAGATCGATGACCATATTGTCACGTAGATAGTCAAAACCAAACTCATTGTTCGTGCCATAGATGATATCCGCTTGATAAGCTTCTTTCCGTGTTACGGGTCGCATGTGAGGCCAGCGTTTATCTTCCGACTCAAAAGTTGGGTCAAATATAAAAGAAACACCACCTTGCGCACCGGCGGTCTGTTGACCCTGAATACTTGCAACGCTGATTCCCAAAGCATGGTAAATAGGTCCCATCCAATTCGGGTCACGTTTTGATAGATAGTCGTTTACCGTTATCAGATGACATCCTCTTCCTGTCAGTGAATTCAAGTACAATGGAAGTGTCGCAACAAGTGTTTTACCCTCGCCAGTTTTCATCTCGGAGATTTTACCCTGATGCAATACCATACCGCCCATCAATTGGACGTCAAAGTGCCGCTGCCCGATGGTACGCTTTGCTGCTTCACGAACCGCAGCAAATGCTTCCGGAAGAATCTCGTCTAGAACAATGGTTTCGGATTTCCTCAGCTCAATCTCAAGTTCTGATGTCCTGTCCTCAAAGCGTTTACGTTGACTATCTACTTCTACCCTCTCAAAATCTTCCTGATTACCCGCAAGTTTCTGTTTTGCCTCTTCACGCCCTGTACGCAAATCTCCCAGTTCTTGTCTGAAACTTGCCGTAGCTTCTGTTATCCGGGCTTTGAAATCAGTTGTTTTCGCCTTCAAACCTTCGCTTGTTAGCTTTTCATACTCTGATTCAAGGCTGTTTATTTTATCGACAATGGGCTGCATTCGTTTTATTTGCTTTTCGTTAGAATCAACTAATGCTCCGAGCCATTTCAACATGTTATTCTTGTTCCCCTTTGATTAGTTCGCGTGCATCATCGGCATCTTCCGCTCTGACCAAGATTGCCATCTGACCCATACCATTCACCGTAAACACGTGAACCGATGGTGATGCCTGTGCTTTTATGATGCTGGGTATGCCGTAGCTATCAAGTACACCTTTTATGATGTTTGCCTCGGCTTCCCCTCTGGCTACGTAGATTTCTACCAGTTTACTATTCCGGTTCAAACATAGCTCCCACTGAAAGGCCGGTATGGATGCGGTGGATTGCTTCACCTAGCAAAGGTGACATTGTCAACACTTTAATTTTATCGATCTTTGTTTCTTGTGGTAGGGGAATGGTATCCGTTACTACTACTTCTTTAACAGGGCTCTTCAGAATTCGCTCGAATGCCGATCCTGAAAAAACTCCATGTGTACAGCAGGAGTAGACGTCCTTTGCGCCCCTCTCTTTAAGAGCAGAAACTGTATTTACCAATGAACCAGCCGTATCGATTTCATCATCGAAAGTAATAGCAGTTTTTTTATCAACCTCTCCTATGACAGTTAATGCTTCCGTTTTTCCTGCATTTCCCAGGCGGCGCTTTTCCATAATTGCCAGAGGCGCATTCAAACGTGCTGCAAAATCGCGAGCCTTCTTGGAGATACCAATATCGGTGGCAACCACCACGATATTTTTCAACTTTTTCTTTTTAAAATAGTCGCTAAGCAGATAGAGGGCAGTCAGTTCGTCTACGGGAATACTAAAAAAACCCTGAATTTGAGCGGCATGCAGATCGACTGTAAGCACCCGGTTTGCCCCTGCTACTGTTAGAAGATCAGCTACCAGGCGAGCAGTTATCGGCACACGTGGTTGGTCTTTTTTATCAGTACGTGCATACCCATAATAAGGTATGACCGCAGTAATACGTTTCGCTGATGCCCTTTTTAGAGCATCCAGTATTATTAGAAGTTCGACAAGGCTTTTGTTGACCGGATGGCAAATAGGCTGTACCACGAAAATATCACGTTCGCGGACATTTTCCAAGATACGGACAAAGATATTTTCGTTAGTGAATTCAAATACTTCTGCCTGTCCGAGTGGGATACCCAGGTAATCACAAATTGCTTTCGCCAGTGCTTGGTGAGCATTTCCGGTGAAAACCTTGAGGTCGTCCATCAATCTCCTTCTTATTTACACAATTCGAGCAATTACATTATACCACTTAGCCATCGCAACCAGCCTATCACCCTTCTAATATCTGATACCGAATATCAAAACAATGTTAAATATCTAAATGTGTGCTCCCAGATACTCTCTTGTCTTTCCTGCGAAAGCAGGAATCCATAAAACAAACCCATTGATATTTGCGGTCTGATCGTATTCACCCGTTCTACTTCTCAATCCACTACAAAAGCACGAACATCGAAACAAGCATAGATAAAACTCATATCGATACTCATTAGAAAATAAGACGCAGACTTTCTACGTCGTACGATTCTGCTTGCTCATAGTTATTGATGCCTCCAAGCAACGAATCTGGATGTGTCAGAGAAGGAGCTCCAGAAGCTTGTCCTGAGCGTAGCCGAAGGAACTAGGGCGAATGCCCTTCCTCTTGCGATTATTCCCCACCCTGTGAGGGCGGGGATAAAGGGGTGGGTCGTTGTGCAAGTAAAAAGCATTGATACAAAATCGCACTTTCAACCAAATGCAAGTAATACCCGTCGTACTGAAAGAATGAAAGTCACGATTCACAATAATGTCTAAATAGCACAAAGTTGGAGTCTTAAGAGATGCTTCAACGAGCCATTAGCAATTATTATCTTATTTAGCTAATACTCGGTACTGGGAAGCGACTGCAGAGTTGCTTGACCTCTTCCCTTACCTGTGCTTCTATAGCTTTATCACCAATGTGGCTGATGACTTTCAAAATCCACACGGCAATTTGTTTCATCTCAGTTTGCCTGAACCCGCGTGTGGTTGCCGCCGGTGTTCCCACTCTGATTCCACCTGTTGTCCAGGTCGATTGTGTATCGAATGGGATTGAATTTCGGTTCACGACGATGCCTACCCGTTCCAGGGCCTCCTGAGCATCTTTACCGGTGACTCCAGTTCGAGTCAAGTTAACCAGAATAAGATGATTATCTGTCCCTCCGGAAACCAGTTTCAGACCATCCTTTTGCAACTCAATTGCCAGTGTTAAAGCATTATCCAACACTGCTTTCTGGTAATCATAGAATGATGGCTGAAGTGCTTCATAGAAACATACCGCTTTAGCGGCAATGGCATGCACAAGCGGTCCCCCCTGCATCTCAGGGAATACGCCGTGATCTATCTCGTGTGCTAATTCTTTACGGCAGAGTATAAATGCGCTCCGTGGGCCACGCAGTGTTTTATGGGTAGTGGAGGTTACTACATCTGCATATGGCACTGGTGTGGGGTGCAAGCCGACCGCTATTAACCCGGCGATATGTGCCATATCCACCATCAGCTTTGCCCCTACCTTATCAGCAATAGAGCGAAAACGTTCGAAATCAATAATACGTGGATAGGCAGTGGCGCCGGCGACAATTAGCTTCGGTCTATGCTCAATAGCGAGTCGTTCCACTTCATCATAGTCAATGCGTTCCGTCTCTTTATTGACTCCATAATGTATAAATTTGTATGAGCGCCCGGAAAAAGTAATCGGGTCACCATGGGTCATGTGTCCACCATGTTCCAGCTTCATTCCCATTACAATGTCACCATATTCGAGAAGTGCGAAGTATGCGGCCATATTTGCCTGGGCGCCTGCATGTGGCTGAACATTAGCATGGTCGGCTTTGTAAAGCTTTTTTAACCGCTCTAACGCTAGCGTCTCAATCTCATCTACATTCTCACAACCACCGTAATGTCGGTGATGCGGATAGCCTTCAGCATATTTATCGGTTAAAAAAGAACCAAGCGCCTCGAGAACTGCTTTGCTTGTGTAATTTTCCGAAGCTATGAGATTTATTGTTTCATTTTGACGTTTCTTTTCTGATTCTACAATACGATTCAGTTCAGGGTCCGCTTTTTGCAGATAACTCATGTTACCCCCTTAATAATGAGAAGTGTACAACGGAGGAAAAGTGGTGTCAACGAAGAAAGATACAACACTTATAATATCTAAACTATCCAGATTGACTTGAATTCACTACCATGTTATCATAGACGCAAAGATAAAGGGAAAATTATTGCGGATTTACGCACGAAATGTCAGCACTGACCGACCTGTATAAAGAAATTGCCCTCTGCCGTAAGTGCGAAATTGCCAGAAACAGGACGAAAGTTGTTCCCGGCGAAGGAGCTGAAAATGCTGACATCATGTTTATTGGTGAAGCACCGGGATTCCATGAAGATCAGCAAGGTCGTCCATTTGTTGGACCTGCCGGTCAGTTTCTTGAAGAACTCCTTGCATCAATAAAACTCACCAGGCAGAAAGTATATATTGCCAATGTGATTAAGTGCCGTCCTCCCAATAACCGCGATCCTTTACCAACTGAAATTACAAATTGCCAGCCATGGTTGGAGCGTCAAATTCAGCTTATCTCACCTAGAGTCATAGTCACCCTGGGACGCTACTCTATGGCAAAGTATTTCCCAGGGAAGAGTATTAGTAAGATTCATGGTACATCTTATACACACGATGGCATCACTTACTTTGCGATGTACCATCCGGCGGCAGCTCTCCACCAGGGTAATTTAAGGTCTGACATTATCAAGGATATGCAAAAGTTACCTGACCTGCTGGTAAAGTCACAACTACCGACTGTTAAAGAACCTGAAGCACCACCGGACACAAAACAACTGAGCATGTTTTAACATACAACAGAATTACCTAGGGAAAGATAGAGAATGACCGAGAAAGAAATAATTACCCTAGATGAGGCACAGGTAGCGGCGGAACGATTTTTGGAGGAGAGGCTTAAAAACCTTAAGAATATCTCTGTTGAAAAAGTAAAACTTGCATCGATCGAAGGTATTGTTGTCTATGATGTAGAAGGGCTTGCTACTATCGGTGGGAAATTCCTTTCTAGAAATAGAGATTGCCCATTTAAAATTCAAGTAGCCGCCAATGATGGTGCTATTGTCGGATACGAAACACAAGGTTGATATAATGGCGAAACCAAAATTGAGAGTAATTCCCCTCGGCGGATTGAGTGAAATCGGCAAAAATATGATGGTCGTCGAATATGAGGACGATATTCTCCTCGTCGATGCTGGTCTGATGTTCCCGGAAGAAGAAATGATGGGAGTCGACTTAGTAATCCCGGACATCTCTTATCTTCTGGATAAGAAAGAGAAAATCAGAGGTCTGATTATTACCCATGGCCATGAAGACCACATCGGCGCACTCCCCTATCTTTTACCTCAACTCAACTGCCCCGTATATTCCACCCGGTTAACGCATGGATTGATTTCTGTCAAATTGAAGGAGCATAAAATTCTTGAAAACGCCAACCTTAAAATCCTTCCTCCCGGAGGAAAAGTGACGCTGGGTAAGTTCCGGGTCGAAACCTTTCCTGTCTGTCATAGCATTCCCGATTCGGTTGGCTTGATTATTTACACACCACTGGGCATTATCGTCCACAGTGGTGATTTCAAGCTCGATTACACACCAGTGACTGGCAATCCCACTAACCTATCTCGTTTAGCACAGGTAGGCAGTCAGGGTATCCTTTTACTGATGTCTGACTCTACGTATGCAGAACTTCCCGGTTATACACCCTCAGAACGTGTAGTTGGTGAAGCTCTGGAACACATCATGATGGAAGCACCTGGCAGAGTCATCATCGCCACCTTCTCATCTCTGGTCTCACGTATACAACAGATTATCGATGCCGCCGCACGCCATAACCGGCGTGTTTTTGTGATCGGGCGCAATATGAGCGAAATTGTCCGTATGGCGATTGATATGGGTTATCTCAAATCCCCGGATGGCATTCTGGCACGTATGGACGAATTACGTGGCACGCCTCACAACCGCACTGTTTTTATCACCACCGGTAGTCAGGGAGAGCCCACTTCGGCTCTAGTACGAATTGCCAATAAAGACCACCGTCAGGTCCACATTATCCCTGGCGATACCGTAGTCATCTCGGCGACGCCTGTCCCGGGTAACGAAGCACTCATTTCGCGTACGATCGATAACCTTTTCAAACAGGGTGCGCAGGTGCTGTATAATACTATTGCTGAAGTTCACGTCCATGGTCATGCCAGTCAGGAAGAACTGAAGTTATTAATGAATATCGTCAAACCGAAATACTTCATGCCCATCCATGGAGAATACCGCCACCTCTGCCTTCATGCCAAACTGGCTCAGTCGGTCGGGATTCCCAAAGAGCACACCTTCGTGATGGAAGACGGGGAAGTGCTAGAGATTGACCAGTCTTCAGCAAAAGTAGACGGGCGCATCACCTCCAGCAATGTCTATGTAGATGGTCTCAGCGTCGGCGATATTGGCACAGTAGTATTACGTGACCGCCAGATGCTTGCCCGAGACGGTATGGTTGTGGTCATCATCGCCATCAACCGACAGACAGGTAAACTAGTGGGACGCCCGGACATTGTTTCACGTGGCTTTGTCGATACCAATGAGTACAAAGATATGCTGGACAAGAGCCGTGACATGGTCGCGGAATACCTCAACCGCGGCGGCGACCATCCTGCTGATTGGAGCTTTATTTACACCAAAGTGCGCGATATATTGAATAAATACTACTATGAACAGACCAAGTGCCGCCCGATGATTCTCCCGTTTATGGTGAAGGTGTAACATGCCGAAACGAGGTGCTAATCAACCATCTAGCGATGGTAGTAACTGGGACTGGTTGTTTTATGCCATCGTAGTTCTCGTCGTCGTTGTGGCAATTCTGTTTGTGCCATGGCGTGACATTTTCGATTGGTTTTCTGATTTCGCTGAGAATATCTGGGATTTGTTTTTCTGGGGTTTATTCTTGGTCATATTCGCTGTCCTCACACCTATCTTTCTCATCTGGCGTAAACGGTTTACATTGTTATTACAATACTGGTATCGCTGGCTGGGTATTATCGCGCTCACGCTCGCAATCTGGGGCATCTTAGCCTTTAACGAATTGGGCGGTACAATCGGTATGGCAATTATTGGTGGAGAGGCGGATGCATGGGGTGTGTTCCGTATCGTCCTCCTGTTTATCCTGGCAATTATGCTTATCTTTCCACGTACCGTTCGCTTCTTGACGCGGCGCATTATCAAAGCTATTTCAGATTATCGTGCCCGACGACGACAACACGCCGCCACACGACCAATCATCGTACGCACGATTGCTAAAAAGAAGGAAATCGAAACAATACCTGAACCAATAGAGGAACGCGAACGTAAACCTGTTAAAGTCAAGGCAGAGGAAGAAGCACCTGCTACTCCCAAAGGATTGAAACAAATTGCGCAGGATGTCTGGAAAAAATATGGTCAGGCACCTGGCACAAAAGTAGTTGATGGCTGGCGATTACCACCGATTGATATTCTGGACGAAGCCAGCGATATTGAATACGGACAACCCGATAATGTTCAGAGAGCTAGACGTATCGAGGAAGCTCTGAAGAGCTATGGTGTAGATTCTAAAGTCGTCCAGATAAATGCCGGTCCGACGGTAACACAGTTTGGAGTAGAGCCAGGCTGGGACATTAAAACGCGTGAAGTACGGGAGAGGGACAAAGATGGCACAGTCGCCACACACATTGAGGAAGTCTCGCGTACCAGAGTCAAGGTAGAGCGCATTACTTCGCTAGCTAACGACCTCGCTCTGGCACTTGCCGCACCCAGTATACGAATCGAAGCACCGGTTCCCGGGAAATCGGTTATCGGCATCGAAGTCCCAAACACGGTATCGGGTGTAGTCGCTTTACGCGGGGTTATTGAGACGAGCGTTTTTCAGAAGATTGCTGCTAAATCTAAGTTGACGATTGCACTTGGCAAGGGTGCCGGCGGTGAAGCCGGTGCTGCCGACCTCGCCCGGATGCCTCACCTTCTGATTGCCGGAGCAACCGGGAGCGGTAAGACGGTCTGTCTCAATGCCAGTATTTGTTGTCTCCTGATGCAAAATACTCCAGACGAACTGCGTTTTATTATGATTGACCCGAAGCGGGTCGAACTGACACAATTTAACAGCATCCCTCACCTCGCCGTACCGGTCATCGTAAATGCGGAAAAAGCACTGGAAGCTTTGCGCTGGCTGGAATTGGAGATGGATAACCGCTATCAGGTACTCGCCAAGTCTGGAGTACGTAATATCGATGGCTATAATAAAGACAAGCGCGGTAGAGAGAAGATGCCCTTCCTGGTACTCATCATTGACGAACTCGCTGATCTGATGATGGCAGGATATGATGAAGTCGAGCGTATTCTCTGTCGGCTTGCACAACTTTCCCGCGCGGTAGGCATTCACCTCATAGTTGCCACACAACGTCCCTCCGTCGACGTGGTGACCGGTCTGATTAAAGCCAACTTCCCCACCCGCCTCAGTTTTGCTGTCACCTCTCAGGTAGACTCACGCACGATTCTGGATATGGTTGGCGCAGAAAAATTGCTGGGTAGAGGCGATATGCTGTATGCACCCACTGAAGCTGCCAAACCAAAACGTCTCCAGGGTTGTTACGTCTCTGATAATGAAACTGAACGTTTAGTCTATTTCTGGGGCAGTCAGAAGGTGGAAGCGCTCACCGAGATTAAGATTGAACCAGTTGCAGGTACTATTCCCGGTGTTCATCCACTCCCTAAAGACCCACTCATGGAGCAGGCTCGGAGACTGGTGCAGGACCAGGAGCAAATTTCCGCCTCATTCCTTCAGAGGAAACTGCAGATTGGCTATCCGCGCGCTGCCCGACTCAAGGAACTTCTTGACGAGGAACGTGCTCAAGCAATGCCGAAACCACCACCACCATCACCCGATACCTCATCTGGGGATGCAGAATAGCTAGAACCAGCAACAAAATTATTAGGGAGAGTACCAGATTGCATTTAGGAAGTAAGAAGTTTGAATCCCCTCAACCCCAGTTCAGTTCAAAGTGATGTTTTCACTCCCATATTAAACATTGTTAAACCAGCGAAAAATTGATGGAATGGTTTGTTCAAATTACAGGAGATAATTTCGATCTTGAAGAGTTATCCAAATCTCTTCAGTCCCCACAGGTCTGTATTATTCGGGAAGAACAAGGTTTTTTTCTTAAATCGACCGATTTTAATTTTTTAAACGATACTAAGGATGTTAAAAGAACGGCTTTAGAACTTCTGTCTCTAATTAATGGCAGTGCTAGGCTGACTCTAGGAATGCGAAAGCCATTGGAAATGGCTCATATCATCAGGATAAATGATGACAAGACACGACACATATTTATTGAGATATCGGATACTGTAAACATCCGAGCATCTACAACCATACTTACCGTAACGAAAGATGGTACTAGCAAAGAGATTCGTCAATCCGATATCATTACGAACTGGCTCAGTATCGCTAAACGTGACTCAAATGTTGCCAAGGTTCTTCGCCTCTTTGGAATTGGTACTCACGATTGGATAAGCCTCTACAGAGTTTTCGAAGTAATTGAGGAAGATGTTGGAGGAGTTTCTAACATTAAAAAGCAGGGATGGGCAGCTGAAAAGGCAATCAAGCGTTTTAAACATACAGCTAATAGTCCCCATATACTTGGAGATATTGCTCGTCATGGAGTAGAAAAAACTGAACCGCCAAAAGATCCTATGTCGTTGAGCGAAGCAAGGTCTTTTATTGAAGGCATCATTCATAATTGGCTTCGTTCAAAGTCGAGCTCTAAATGAGTTTATTGCGTTGAGTCTAAATTCCATTCCAAAAGTTTACTTTTTTTGGTAACTAGCACCACAATAAACCAACAGTAATCACGTAACTCCTTCCCCCTCAATCTCTTCTCAATCGCATCACGGTAAATCTGCGCCAGGCTCATATTATGCCTGTAGATGTACATTATCCTCTCTCACATTCACCTTGTTTCTGTTATAATGTAATCAGATTTAGCTGAGGTGGATATCATGAAATTTGCTATTACTCTTGAAAAGGATGAGGACGGCTTCATTGTCGCCAGTTGTCCTGCTCTACCCGGATGTCATTCACAGGGTAGAACCAAGAAAGAAGCTATGACTAATATAGAAGAAGCTATTAAGGGTTATATCACCAGCAAGCGTAAACACGGCGAAGCACTTCCAGTCACCGAGGTTAAAGAGGTGGAGGTCGCTGTCTAGTGCCCCGCCTGCCGATAATATCAGGCGACGAGTTTGTCAAAGCCATAGAGAAAATTGGATATATTTGGGACCACACCGAAGGCAGTCACATGATTTTGCTTCATCATTCTGGACGGCGTCTGTCTGTGCCCAGACATAGGGAACTAGGAAGAGGCCTACTGAGAGCTCTAATTAAAGATGCCGGTTTGAGCCGAGACGATTTCTTAAAATTACTCAAGGAATAAACGCAACCTCTCACCAAAATCATCACTTGTTCTTTATTATTTTCCCTTCAATCGTTTCTCCACTGCATCTTTATACATCTGCGCCAGACTCTTGCCGTGTTTAGCAATCCGTTCTTGTTTCTTTCTCAACTTCTTTTCACGGCGTTCCTGGCGGGTTTCATGATGATTTACAGGTTCATTTTCGGGCATATTTGTACCCTGCATTGATATTGATGGGGTCGAGGTCACGTCGCAGTTCGTAGATACGGTCGCGCAATAGCGCTGCTTTCTCAAACTCCAGGTTCTTGGCAGCAGCCTTCATCTGCGACTCCAGTTCTTTGATAAGACGGGCAATACCTTCCTGCGTTGTTGGCGTAGTTGCGTAGGGAGTTTTCGCCTCTGCTACAACCTTCACCCGCTCGGTTATATCTTTAATGGCTTTCTTAATGCCCTGCGGTGTAATATCGTGCTCGCGGTTATAGTCCTCCTGAATTTTCCGGCGGCGTTGGATTTCATTTATGGCTGCCTGCATCGATTTCGTGATAGTATCGGCATACATGATGACATGCCCGTCGATATGACGCGCCGCACGTCCCATTGTCTGGATGAGAGCGCCTTCCGACCGTAGAAATCCCTCTTTATCCGCATCCAGAATCGTCACCAGACTGACCTCCGGTAAATCGAGTCCTTCTCTGAGCAAATTAATACCTACTACCACGTCATAAACACCGAGCCTCAAATCACGTAAAATTTCGACCCGCTCCAGGGTCTCTACCTCAGAATGCAAATAGTGCGTCTTGATATTAAGCTCGATGAGGTAATCGGCTAACTCTTCCGCCATCCGCTTGGTTAGGGTAGTCACCAGACAGCGTTCGCCCTTTGCCACCCGTTGTTTAATCTCGTCCATCAGGTCGTCGATCTGTCCTTTGGTTGGTTTAACTTGGACTGTCGGCTCAAGCAAACCGGTGGGTCTGACCAATTGCTCGACCACCTGCTGGCTGTGCTGATATTCATATGGAGCTGGTGTCGCTGAGACATAAACTACCTGCCCGACTCTCTGCTCGAATTCTTCATAACTGAGAGGGCGGTTGTCCAGCGCCGAGGGCAGACGGAAACCGAAATCGATGAGTGTCTGCTTGCGTGCCATATCGCCACGGAACATGCCGCGTATCTGTGGCAAAGTCATGTGCGATTCATCGAGAAAAACCAGAAAGTCATCCGGGAAGTAATCGAGCAATGTCCACGGCGGACTGCCCGGTGTGCGTCCGGCAAGATGTCTTGAGTAGTTTTCCACGCCTGTGCAGTAACCGGCTTCACGCAGCATTTCGAGGTCGTAATTGGTACGCTGTTCAAGCCGTGCTGCTTCCAGTAACTTATCCTGTTCTTTCAATTTCTTAAGTTGTTCCGAAAGTTCTTGCTCGATGCTCTCGATTGCTTTTGTCAACTTCTCTTGAGAGGTCACGAAGTGTTTGGCAGGATAAATGTCAATAGTATTCAGCTCGGCGAGCATTTCACCGGTGAGTGGATCGAGATGGACGATACGCTCAATCTCATCACCGAAGAACTCAATCCTTAACGCAATTTCTTCATATGCAGGCTGAATCTCTAATGTGTCGCCACGGATGCGGAACTTTCCACGCGAGAAGTCGATATCATTGCGCTCGTATTGCATATCCACGAGTCGGTGCAGCACACGCTGTCGACTGTATGTCTTCCCCTTCTCTAGCGAAAGAACGAAGCTCTGGTATTCTTCAGGGTCACCAAGACCGTAGATGCAGGATACCGAGGCAACAATCAGCGTATCGCGTCGTTCGAATAGAGAGCGGGTGGCGGCATGACGTAGCTTATCGATTTCATCATTGATGTCCGCATCCTTTTCGATATACAGGTCCTGTTGAGGTACATAAGCTTCCGGCTGATAGTAATCGTAATATGAAACAAAGTATTCGACGGCGTTATTGGGAAAGAACTCTTTGAATTCCGAGTAGAGTTGGGCGGCAAGAGTTTTATTATGGCAGAGGACCAGGGTAGGTCTTTGTACCCGCGCCACGACATTCGCCATGGTAAAAGTCTTTCCACTGCCGGTAACACCGAGTAAAGTCTGCTTGCGGTAGTTTTTACTCAGCCCTTCTACGAGTTTATCTACCGCTTGCGGCTGGTCGCCGGTCAGATTAAAATCAGAAACAATCTCAAATCCAGACATTTTCCTGTTGTCATTATCGGGCTCTAGTCTGAGCGTGTCGAATGACTTGACCCGATAATCCATAATAGTGAGAAACATTGAGAAGCAATTAAAGTATATGGCATACTGGCGTGCCTTTCAATTCCCATATTGTCATTCTCCCACATTGTCATTCCGTACTTGATACGGAATCCATATAAATTTTTTCGGTAAAAGCCTACACCCCCTTGACTCTCCCATTACTGGAGGCTTTATACTGCATCCTGAAGAGCTCTTCAAACAACCAAAGGAGTCGGCAATGATAAAAATCGGCGACTTTTCCAAACTCGCCCGTGTCTCCGTCAAGACACTGCGGTACTACGATGAAATCGGTCTACTGAAACCAGTCCAGGTCGACCAGTTCACTGGCTATCGCTACTACGAGACCAGCCAGTTACCTCGCCTGACACGCATTATCGCCCTTAAGGATATGGGGCTAGCGCTGGAAGAAATCGCACGTCTGCTCGAAGAGAATGTGTCCATCAGCCATATCCTCGACCTACTGCACATCAAGCAGAGTGAAATCAAAAACAGGCTTGAAGAGGAATCACTGAGACTGACGAGAGTGGAAGAGTGGCTGAAACAGGTTGAAAAGGAGGGCAAAATGCCAGATTACGAAATCGTACTGAAAAAGACAGTCCCACAGAAGGTGGTCTCCATCCGTACTACGCTACCCAGCTATGGCGATACCGGTAAATTGTTCAACAAGCTTGCTCCCTATGTCTTCCAGATAGGTGGGCAGATGATTGGACCCCCGTTCGAAATCATCCATGATGAGGAATTCAAAGAAAAGGATGTGGATGTAGAGGTGGCATTTCCCGTAGCAGCAAATGTACCGGCAAAAGGCGAGTTCAAATGTTATGACCTGCCAGGCTATGATCACGTGGCAACCACCATCCACAAGGGAAGCTACGATACCATTCCTTCAGCTTACAATGCACTGATGCGCTGGATTGAAGCAAACGGTTACCAGGTTGCCGGTCCCAGCCGTGAGATTTACTTCACCGACCCCAGTACCGGTGTCCCACCCAGCGAGTATGTGACCGAAGTGCAGTTCTCGGTAGAAAAGAGTAAGAAGTAGCAGTCAGCTATCAGCATTCAGACCCCTCCCCTGAGTAGGAGACGGAACAGGTAATCTGACAACCAGCATTCCGTTCTTGATAGCTATAGAATAGCACAACCCATGGGGATATTAGTAAATACATGGAAAGAAAAACGCTCGGTGTCGTAACAGCAGTAATTGCAGTCGTTCTGGCAATTGTGGTTGGCTGGTCGATAGTCGCTCAAAACTTCATAGTACCGATAATAGCTATTGCCCTAGCTATTGGACTTAGCTATTTTCTCAGGAGACATACCAAAGAAGTCACGCGAGACGAGCGCAACAGCTTACTATATGAAAAGGCGGCGGGGGCAACAATTAGAACCTGCGTGCCGGTAGCTGGCGTTGGAGCGGTGATTATCATCGCACTGCAGGACCATCTCCCTGCCGATATGATCTCAGTCGCTTATACCCTAGCTTACACCGCCTGTGTGCTATTGTTCGTGCATTTAGCTTTCTACTCTTACTACAGCCGAAAACACTAAAGGGAGATGCATATGAAGAACAGATTGAAAGTGTTTCGAGCAATGCACGACCTCACGCAAGAAGAATTGGCCTGCAAGCTTGGTGTTACAAGGCAGACTGTGGTATCACTTGAAATCGGTAAGTATGACCCGTCCATAGGTCTGGCTTTTCGTATTGCCAGGCTTTTTAATGTCCGGATTGAAGACGTTTTCGAGTACGAAGGGTCTCCTGGAGAGTTCCATGGGCTGCCACCACTATCTCAAAAGCGATCTGATAACTAAACTATTTTGACCTGCGAGAAACTCACGGTAAGGTTTTCGAAAGGGCTCTTCCTGGTCGGCCATTTAACAAACACTCATGTTAAGTCGCTTTTTCTGTAGGTTTTAGTTGTGCTATCCTTAAACTAGTTTTTTGTATAAGGTAGGAGGATAGATATGAACACTGATATCTATCGTTTCAAGGTGGGTGATTTTGAATGCATAGCCGTCAATGATGGCAATTTTACATATACTCCGCCGCTTATTCCGCCACCTGCTGACTTCCTTTTCGCCAATGCACCGAAAGAGGAACTAGATCAGGTTCTTCGTAAGCACGGCATACAACGAGAGCAATGGATGGAGTTTGTAAGCCCATTTACTTGCTTGATGATCAACACTGGCAGGCATAAGGTGCTAGTGGATACGGGTTTGGATGGGCTTGATCCAAACACAGGAAGACTTCTTATCAACCTAAAAGCTGTAGGGATTGGGACTGGTGACATAGACACAGTCATAATGACCCATGGTCATGATGACCACATCGGCGGGAATACCGATGCTCAAGGCAATCCAACTTTCCCCAAAGCTCGATATATTATGTGGAAAGAAGAGTGGACTTTCTGGACTTCGGGCGCTGAAAAACTTTATGAAAATGCCGAAGTTGCATTCACACGCAAGAATCTTCTCGCTATTCAACGTCAAATGGATCTATTAGATCATGAAGCAGAAATCGTGCCCGGCATTCGTGCAGTCGCGGCACCAGGACACACAATTGGGCATATGGCTGTAGCAATCTCCTCACGTGGAGAGCAATTAATATGTGTAGGTGATGCGTTTCTCCATCCCATTCATATCGAACACCCGGAATGGCATGCAGCCCATGAAGAGTCGTTTGAGCAACTCATGAAAACAAGGCATCTTTTGTTGAACAAGGCTACAACTGAAAAAGCTTTGATGCTTGCCTTTCACTTTCCCTTTCCGGGTATCGGCTACGTCGTCCAGAAAGGAACAGGATGGCAGTGGCAACCTATCGAGACGACACAATAGTCCATATTGTTTGATATGAATCCAGTCCCCTAGCTAAAATCTACTCTATACGTTATATTTGGTAGTAATGTATAATCAGACGATATCCATGGGGGTAAAAGTGATGAAGAAAGCACTATTATCAATGTTAACCGTATTGCTAGTGTTGCCGCTGGTAGCCTGCACTCAACCAGCAGCGGCTGGGGTGGTTAAATCAGATAAGCCTCGAATCACATCACCGGATGTTAGCTCCGCTGATGCGGTGATGTTGGTTGAAGGAAACAGCGCTTTCGCTTTTGATCTTCATCAGGCGCTTAAAGATGAGGAGGGCAATCTCTTCTACTCTCCCTACAGTATCTCACTGGCCTTGGCAATGACATATGCCGGAGCTCGTGGAGAGACCGAGCAACAGATGGCTGATACCCTGCATTTCCTTCTCTCCAAGGATAGGCTTCACTCAGCCTTCAACAGTCTGGATATCGAACTTAGCAAACGAGGTCAGGGTGCCCAAGGTAAGGACGGCGAGGGATTCAGGTTAAACATTGTTAACGCCATATGGGGACAAAAGGATTACAGTTTCCTGCCTGCCTTTCTCGATGTCCTTGCAGAAAACTACGGCGCTGGGCTAAGGCTGCTTGATTTTGTAAGTGCACCAGAGGAGTCTCGCGTTACCATTAATGACTGGGTTAGTGACCAGACTGAAGGCAGGATTGAAGACCTGATTAAAAAAGGCATCATCAGTTCACTTACTCGTCTTGTTTTAACTAATGCCATCTATTTTAATGCAGCCTGGCAATATCCATTCGATGAAGATAATACTGCCGAGGCAGCATTCCACCTGCTTGATGGTGGAGATGTTACCGTGCAAATGATGCACCAAACTGAGGAATTTGGCTATGCTGAGGGCGATGGGTACCAGACGGTTGAGTTGAAGTACGATGGCGGTGATCTTTCCATGGTTATACTACTGCCAGAAGAAGACAACTTCGAACAGTTTGAAGTTTCTCTCGATGTCCAAACGCTTAAAAAAATCACCGACGCAGTCAGGATAAAAAACGTTATCCTATCAATGCCGAAATTTGAATATGAATCCGAGTTTAGCCTGAAGGGTACACTGGAAACCTTGGGGATGACAGAAGCTTTTTCTATGGAGGCAGACTTTTCCGGTATGACGGGTAATGATGAACTTTTTATCAAAGATGTCGTTCACAAGACTTTTGTCTCTGTTGATGAGGCCGGGACAGAAGCAGCGGCTGCCACTGCCGTGATAATGGATCTTAAGGCTATGCCTGGTGAGCCAGTTGAAGTTACCATTGACCGCCCCTTTATCTTTTTAATTCGTGACATCAATACGGGTGCTATTCTCTTTGTTGGGCGTGTCCTCGATCCCGGTGCGTAAATAGACGCGGCTTTGTATTGCACGATTGCTTGAACAGTGTAACGCTTGGGTAATCTCCGTTGCCCTCATCCCATTAACGTCACCTTTCGCTCTTTTTATAAGCGAAAAAGCCCATCATTGAGCATCTTAACAGTTGCGGGCTCAAAGTACGTTTGACGAAGTTATAACTTTGTGCCTGAGGATACCCCTTATGTGGCACTTAATGTAGCTTATTTTATTATCTTCAACCACTATTAATACAAGAATAAGACCCATTTACACCAGCGCATTCAGTCGGTGGCTTGATCCGGTAAGGAAATTAATTAACCTTGTCGGCAACTTCAGTCGCTCTAAAAGGTGGACTTCATCATGAAAAACGCTATTGGCGATGCAATCAGAATTTTGTCCCATTAGTTTATGTTACAGGCTGTAACATTGCACAAAAAAAGCTATTGTGCAATGACAAGTATTAGAAATTATCTACAGTCTTAGTAGTTGTGATATGCGCTTCCGATGGTAGGCTGGATCTCCCAGGTAAGCATATAAGGTTTTGGCTTTCTTACTATAGAGGTAAAGCGGGTATCCTTTCTGGACACCTATGCCAGCGTGAACCTCATGACCCAGATGAGCACACTCATGAAAAGCCTCGCTGGAAACAGCTTTGGCCAACGACACTGCCTCATCCTGTTCTTTTTCAGATTTGTTAACATCCAGTTTCCAGAGAGCCTCATAGATAAACCAGCGGGCTCTTTCTAGATGGTTCGCTTGCTCAATAATGTAGCTCTGCACCCACTGGAAGCTGCCAACAGGCAGACCGAACTGGATCCTGGTCTGGGCATGTTTCACCGTCATGTCTAGCACAGTCTCACAGCCGCCTAACATATAAGCACTGAGGAGCAATGTAGCTTTATTCAATGGTTTAGCTAGAGCTGGCCAACCCTTATCTTTCTCACCCAGCATATTGGATTCGGGAACTTCAACCGACTTAAAGGTCAGTTTATTGAGCTTCTCCCCTGCGAATCCTGATAGGCTACGGCAGGAGAGTCCCGGAGTCTTTTTATCCACAAGGAAGAGGCTAATCCCCCCCGTCGGGTTATTGCTTTTCCTGGTGCGAGTAACACAGATGATTTGGTTGGCAATCTGGGCATCATGAACAAAGAGTTTTGTTCCGTTAAGGACATAACTTCTGCCCTTTCGGTAAGCTGATAAGTGGATACATTCTGGTCCCCAACCGTAATCAGGCTCGGTGAGAGCCAGAGTCAGGATTTTTTGTCCTCGTGCCAAGGCTGGAAGGAGTTGCCGCTTCTGTTGTTCCGTTCCCAGTTCTAAGATGATTGAAGCACAAAGCACTGCTGAGGAGAAGTAAGGACCGGGTAAAAGCGCATGACCAATTTCCTCATAGAGAATACCAAGGTCTGTAATACTGCGTTCGGTGCCTCCGTATTTTTTAGGGATGGATGCGCCCACCCAGCCTTGGCTTACTATCTTTTGCCAAAGTTCAGATGAAAACCCTGTCTCGCTATCATCTATTTGCTTCACCAGCGTCCATGGGCATTCCCGCTTCAGAAAATCCCGAGCTGATTCTTGCAGCTTCTTCTGCTCGGGAGTCAACGACAGATCCATTAGATTATCCTCCTCCGCATTTTATATTGTTATTCCTTGGTGGCCCGCGCTGGTCCGACCCTGCCTAACCGCAGACCGCGAGCCATCATGATTTTCTGAACTTCTGGAGTGCCACCCGGATGGGTGACATCAGCCTGCCGGATAGCGTATTCCACTCGTCCTGCCAAAACACGCAAATCAGCGTCATCAATCAAGGAGTATGGTCCAAGAATATCCATAAGAGCCTTCCCTAAGTAGGGAGCAAAGAGCTTGTCGTGGAGAGAGGTTTGGGTTCCGGTGTAGCCTACTCTTGGTATTTGACCCTTGGACATGGCGAAGTTGCGCAGTCCCCAGAGCCGTCCCACCTGGTATTCGATGTAGAACTGGACCAGGATATCCTGAATTCTGGGGTCTTTGCTTATGGGTTGACCGTTGCGCCGCGTTTTCTTGCAGTAGTCGATGATCTTCAGAGCCAGGGTGTTCCGGGGTACAAGAGCACCTCCGCCACCGTGCTCCAATGCCAGAGTTGCTTGGGTCACCAGCCAGCCTTTGTTTTCCTCACCGATAAGGCAATCTGCGGGGCATCTCGCATTTTCGCAGATAACCTCCCACTTTAGACCTGAGCCTGATGAGACAAGATCCAGTGGTCGGTAGTTAATACCAGGTAGGTTAGCGGGCATAAAGAAGGCGCTAATGTTCTCGTGGCGGGGGGCATTGGGGTCGGTAACTGCTGGCCAGTAAAGATAATCAGGACGAACACCAACCGGTGTTGAGCCGACATAAATCTTATGTCCATTAACGATGTAAACATTCCCATCACGAACTGCGGTGCTCTTCATCGCAGCCTCATCAGTTCCAGCCTCGGGTTCAGTGAAGCACTGCCATCCTTCTACTTCACCCCGTAACAGTGGGGGCAAGAATCGCCGTTTTTGTTGCTCAGTCCCGTGGGCTGTGAGCCCTCCGGTATGTATTGCTGAGACCTCCGTAGCTCCAGGCCAGCGGCGCTCTTCCCTTATGGTGGCAAACTCTTGGGCGAGTATAACGCATCGTTCGACATCCAAGCCGCCGCCTCCATATTCCTTGGGATAGGCTGGTGCATACCAGCCTTTAGCGCCTAGTCTGCGCTCCAATTCACGACCTTTCTGGTGCAGCTCGACAGTCATCTTCATATTGTCGACTGGAACGAGCGGCCTTTTTAGAGCGTTTTCTTCAATAAAAGCGCACACCTCTTTGCGGAATTGCTCCAGTTCCTTAGTGAAATGAAACTCAAAGTCCATCTTCGTTTCTCTCCTTTCAGTTTCAGCCAAGAGCAGCTATTCACTACTCCTTAGGCTTAGGTAAGACTACCTCCCGCCAGAATTGTGCCTTGAGTATATGACGTCATCTGCAACATGTCAATAAATGAATTACTGGGGTAGCATTAGACGAAAGAGTGCTTATAAAAATGTCCGCTAAATTTCACGCCTGAACCTTGAGCGTGGTCTCTCTGATCAATTATGGAACCATTTTCTCTATTAATACATGCTCCAAAAGGGTTAAGTCTTGTCTGAACTGAGATTCAGGTGATCAGGTCACAACGGAGTTAAACCCCTTTTGGTTGAGAAAAGTTAAGATAAGTAATCTTGACTTTAGGACTTATACTATTTAAAATTAGCCTCTATATACTCAGAGGTGTCGAACTGCTACCTGTAATTGGTCACTTGGGTGGTAGGGAGCCGATAGTGAAACCAGCCTGGAGATGGTTGGTTTTATATTTGTGGATAAAAACGAAAAGTGCAGTTGCTATGATAAGTGTAACTATTAGGGGAGGACAACAATGAAATTTTTATAAATGTAGAATATTTCATGATAAACACCTCTCGCCTGAAATCGCTTTTGAGTATACGATTACACACATGATATGTCAAGAAGTAATTAAATATGCAGGATTAATTGAAACAGTGACTCTTACACTCAAAATTATACAAAGAGTTAAGAGAGCGCCGTATTTATTTCCAACGCTCTCCTTTTGATTTTTCAGTCCAGTTATAAAATTTATTACCATTAGACGGACACCGGGATCGTTGTTCAATGATGCGCATGAATATTTAATACCGTTTAGTTTTTCTGTAAAGTGAAGCACTATCTGGTGACAACGTCAAGGAACTTTTGTCACCAAAACGTTGTCAATCCAGAGAGTTGAAGAGGGGGGTTCGACACGCGCCACAAAGGAAATCCTATCAAGTGAAGTTAGAGGAAACCTGAAGTTGACATCGGATACCTTAAGCACACCGTCAATGTAAATATCATATTTCTGTTTAGGAACGTCCACAAAAACCTTTACCGTGTACCATTTGTCCGCTTGGTATGTCTGAATGTTTCCCCATACATACGGCACGCCACTTACGATGTATTTTATGTAGCCGTCACTCCAGAATGTGATACTGACGCCAATTCCCTCTAAGCCTGAAGAACCTCCCGGCGCTTTACCGTTGCTGATGTAAAGAACACCTTCAATCACGTTGGTTTGCGCACACCTTACGGAAACTTCATACCATAAAGTACCCGTTTGGCTGCCTATATCTTTATACAGCTGTGGGAGATCAGTATTTGAATTGTCTTGCATTTTCGCTGACTTGCCACTCGTACCAAAATAGACCGTGTCATCAATTGAAACGTCTGTGTCTGAAGGGTCCACGACCGTCCATTTGGAGGGATTAGCCGCAGTAGTCTCGCTGTCAAAATTGTCCTCAAATATAATCATACTCGAGAAATTAGCAACTGCAGTCTTATTTGAGTCCATTGTCACAGTCGAAACCGATGTAGTTTCAGCTATATCACCGCTCCAACCAACGAACTTCCAGCCTCTAGCAGGCGTTGCGGTGAGATTTACTACTGTTCCGATATCATAAGCATGTGTACCAGCTGTCGGTTCGACAGTGCCACTCCCGTTTAGAGATATAGTTAGTACATATTTTACTTTTGAAAAATTAGCGGCGATGCTCTTATCCCCATCCAGAGTTAGAGAAATCGCTGTATTAGTTTCCGAGATATCACCAGTCCAGCCGTCGAATTTCCATCCTGTCGAAGGGGTTGCAGTGACGTTTATTACTGTTCCAGCTTCATAAGTATACTTGCCAGCCGTCGGATCGATAGTGCCGGACCCGTTAAGAGATGTGGTCAAGACGTATGTGGATATCACTTTCGAGAAGTGGGCGCTGATACTCTTATCCCTGTCCATTGTTACAGAAATAGTTGCACTGGTGCCTGAAATATCTCCGGTCCAACTATCGAACTTCCAGCCAACATCCGGAGTTGCAGTGAGATTGACTACCGTGCCTTTTTCAAACGTGTGTGCGCCAGCAGATGGGTTGATATTTCCGCCACCATTGATCGCCAAATTCAGATTAAAGTTGGTAATAGCCGGTGGACTTTCCTTTCCACCACATCCGACAAGGAATGAGAGAGTAGGCATAACAGATATTAGAATAAAAATCATCAAAATCATGAATAATCTATGTAAATTTTTCATTACCTATCCGTCCTCTCTAAGAAAAATAACCGCATTTATTATTATTGGAATAATATATCAACAATATGATTTTATAAAGTGAAAATTTTTGTGAATATATTCCACAAAGATTTATTACCATTGCACAAACATCGGCATATCTTTGAAACCATACTAAATTTTGATTTAGCAATGGGGAAAGCTATCCTATTGCTCTGATATAATACGCGCTTTCAAATTTCATACAGTTTATCGTGCTGCTAATAGTAGCACTGATCGGCGGATGTCCATGAATGCTTGTAACCAGTCGTATCAATTGATACCGCTGGCAGGTGTCCCGCCAAGTTTGGCACATTTACATACAACACATACCTTCATCACATGAACTCTGATTATTAGACCAGCCAAGTTATTATAGTGGATCAATGTTTATTTTGGCATCGTTAAAGGAGTTTAGTTTTCTGAAAAAATTTTCCAGACATCATGACAATACAAATATAGTTTTGCTTCCAGTAAATATGATGTTGTTTTTTGCGTAGTATAATGATAACAGGGATTTACAATTAGAGGTATTAAATCATGTCAGCTGAGATGATTAATCTGGAAAAGTATAATGCTGTCGTTATATTGCGCGATGGCTCAACGTTATCGCTACGCGCAATTAGACCAGACGACGAGAAAAACATATTATCTTTAGCTACTCGACTGAGTCAACGAACGCTCCGCCTGCGCTTCGGTGATAACATTAGCAAGCTGTCCATTGATGATATAAAGGCGTTCTACAATGTAGATTACTACAACTCATTTGCACTGGTGGCAACGACCAAGGAAGGCACAGAAGAGAAAATCATCGCTGTTGGGCGGTATAACCGTCTTCTTCTGGGAGATACCGCTGAGGTAGCGTTTGTGGTTCAGGATGCATATCAAGACAGGGGCATAGGCACGCATCTACTCGAACAACTCGCTATCATTGCCAGGGAAAATGGAATCAACTTCTTTCAATCCAACCTATTAGCCGACAACACGCTCATGATGGATGTTGTCAGAAATAGCGGTTTTCAAATCACAGAAAAAAAGGAGCCGGCGATTTCTCGGTTGCTTCTGAATATTTCACCGACCGAAGAGTCGGAAAGGAAGGCTGATGAGCGTGAGAGAATCGCTATGATTGCTTCCTTACGGGCTTTCCTTGAACCGCGCTCGGTAGCAGTTATCGGAGCCTCCAGAAGGCTGGGTACTATCGGTAACAAGCTCTTTTATAACATACTTCGCGACGGTTTTACTGGAGTCGTATATCCCGTGAATCCCAATGCCCAAGCAGTAGCCTCGGTAAAGGCATATCCAACGGTCCTAGAGATCCCAGGTGAAGTTGACCTGGCAATTGTCATAGTCCCAGCTGAGATGGTCCAGCAGGTGGTCGAGCAATGCGGTCGGAAAGGTATCCGCGGAATTGTGGTCATATCCTCTGGTTTCGGAGAAAGTGGGTTGGAAGGTGTAGCCCGGCAAAAAAAATTGATGGAGACGGTGCTAAATTACCGGTTGCGGCTAATCGGACCAAACTGTATGGGATTGATTAATAGTGACCCGAAGATCAGTTTGAATGCCACTTTTTCTCCTGTGTTTCCTCCTGGAGGGCGTGTTGCCTTTTGTACTCAAAGCGGCGCGCTTGGTCTGGCTATCCTGGAATATGCGCAGAATTTAAATTTAGGGCTCTCGACCTTCGTCAGCACTGGTAACCTCGCTGATGTCTCAAACTACGACCTCATCCAATACTGGGAGGAAGACCCGGCGACCGATGTCATACTATTGTACGTCGAGTCCTTTGGTCGTCCGCGCAAATTCGCGCGTGTTGCTCGCAGAATTACAGCAACCAAGCCAATTGTTGCAGTTAAAAGCGGCCGTACCTCAGCTGGTTTAAGAGCGGCTGCGTCGCATACCGGCGCATTGGCAAGCGCTGAAGTCGCGATCGATGCACTTTTTGCGCAAACGGGAATAATCCGTGTCGATACACTGGAGGACCTTTTCGATGTAGCGAACCTTTTATCCCATCAGCCTATTCCGCAAGGCAGTAGAGTAGCTATTCTTACCAATGGCGGCGGACCGGGTATCATGACCGCAGATGCCTGTGCCGATCGTGGTCTTGAGGTCCCCCCTCTCTCCAAGAAAACAACCGCCGCCCTAAGGAACTTCTTGCGGAAGGAAGCGAGCCTTGTTAATCCGATCGATATGACTGCTGAAGCCAGTGCTAAAGACTATGGTCAGGCACTCAAACTGCTGGCAGAAGATGACAATACCGACATCGTTATTGTAATTTTCATTCCACCTATAGTCACCGAACCCGAAGCTGTTGCTAGTGCTATTCGTGAAGTAGCTCCGGAGTTCCGGCAAAAAGGTAAAACACTGGTGGCATCGTTCATGGGTTCTCGCTCTTCTTTGCAACTCGGCTCGAAAGAAGAAGGTTACGTGCCGTCTTTCGCTTTTCCCGAGGCTGCAGCCACCGCCCTGGCGAAGGTTTGTGAATACAACCACTGGTTAAAGAGGCCAAAGGGGACGGTCCCGCAATTAGCCAGTATCAATAAAAAACAAGCGGCCAAAATTGTTGAGGAAGCCCTCAAGCAGAAAAAGAACAAACCTTTATGGCTTGACCCCAATTCTGTAGCGGACCTTCTCGATGCTTATGGTATTCGCACAGCGCAATCAAAGCTGGCATTCACTGCTGAAGGTGCAGCTGAAGCGGCTGAAGAAATTGGCTTTCCCGTCGCGGTCAAACTGCTGTCGGAGACGATAACCCACAAGACCGACGTTGAAGGTGTAATTCTAAATCTGAAAAGTCCACAGGAAGTAATAAATGCCTTCAATCAAATACGAGAGAGAATGGCGAAGTGGGGAATCCAACAGGAAATGCAGGGCGTTACGGTCCAGCAAATGATTTCCCAAGGAGTCGAAGCCATTGTAGGCGTCACTCAGGAACCTTCGTTTGGCTCGCTGATACTCTTTGGTTTGGGTGGTATCTATACGGAGCTCTTCAAAGATGTAGTCGTGCGTATTCATCCTCTTACCGATGTTGATGCGCAGGAAATGGTGCGTTCTGTAAAGGCTTACCGTTTTCTCGAGGGATGGCGTGGCGCTGAACCTGCCGACATCAAAGCGATCGAGGAGCTTTTACTGAGAGTATCAGCAATGGTAGAAGACCTCCCTCAAATAGCCGAATTGGACTTCAACCCAGTTAAAGCCCTTGGTCAAAGTAAGGGTTACGCGGTAGTTGATGCTAGGATTCTCCTGTCTTAAGACACTCACTCGTTTATTGATAGATTGAAGTTTCTCATGGATGTTCCTGACAATACGGGACCTTGAAGATTGCTTGAACACGGGGATGACAATGCAAACAAATGTCATTATTCATGGCCTGACCGAGGAAAACCTGAATGACGTGCCGTCATTTTCAGGACCTCCATATAGTTGTAAATATTGCCTGTATTGGGAATCTCCCGAAGACTTTAAAAAGCAATCTAGCCTAGACAGGGAGTATCCACTGGGTAAAAAGTCTACCTGGATTAAAAAGGTAAGACAGGAATTCGGGGACTGTGGAAAAATCATCTACGTGAATGAAAAACCTGCCGGTTATGCCCAATATGCTTTACCTTCCTTTCTCCCCAATATCGTAAATTATTCAATATCGCCGAACCAGGATGATGTCTTGATTGCTTGTCTCTATATTTCTAAAGAATTGAGGGTCTCCGGTCTGGGTAGTCAGCTGCTAAGAAGCATAGTTGACGGATTGCGGAAAAGGGACTTCAAAGCGGTGGAGACCTTCGCTGGTAAAAATACTGCTAATAATACCTCGGGTCCAGTCGAGTTCTATCTAAACAATGGCTTCAGCTTATATAAAGACGCAGAGGAATTTTCGTTAATGAGGCTGGAACTGTAGTCTCATCCGCCTGCTTGAAAACCATTGAGCTTACGACGCTCACCACTGCACCAACGTCGGGAAACGTTAATTCACGTCTTGACTTATTGTAAATGACATCATATACTCAAGGCACAATTCTGGCGGGAGATGCGAAGTCATGAAATGCCCGAACTGCCAGACAGAAAATCCAGAAAAAGCAAAATTCTGTAAAAAGTGTGGACAATCACTACAGACTGAGTTAATTTATCACAAATGTGGCCACATGAATCCTCCCGACGTTCAATTTTGTTTAGGGTATAATTGCCGTTTAGTAAAATGTTGAAAAAAAAGGGTGATATGGCAGCAAATCGTGTGGTGGTATATGGACATCGCGGTGCAAGAGCCGTGCACCCGGAAAATACATTGACCGGATTTCAATACGTAATAGCATCAGGCGTAGATGGTTTTGAATGCGATTTGCATGCAACAAAAGACAATGTAATCATCATATCTCATGCTCCGTTTCTCCATGGTCCGATTTGTCAAGGTCCTACAGAGTCTGCCATCATCCGGAAATCAACTCTGGACCAATTAAAATTATGGGAATGCGGTGGCGCTAATCCAGCATTCCCTCGGCAGCAGTCGGTTCCGAATTCACGGATTCCGACCCTTGACGAAGTATTTGCTCTGGCATCCCGGGGTGATTTCCAGTTTCTCTTAGAGGCGAAAAGCACACCCAGACATTTGACCGAAGAAAAGGCACGTAGAGTGCTCCGCAATGGACTCTCTGCGGAGATCACGAAAGAACAGGAGGACAGGTTAATACGCGAAATGATATTACCTGGACTGGAAATGACACCACCTCTTGATGAATTTGCGCAAATGATTTTAGACAGAATTCGTGCACATCATCTTGAGCATCGTATAGACTTTTTATCAGCGGATTATCGATTAATCCATTCAATGAGAAAACTTGCCCCTGAAATCAGACTGACGGCGCCTTATGTCAGTAATACTAAAATGATGGACGTGATTAAGGAGACTGGTGCTGACGTCGTCAGTCCTGTGTTCACTAAGGTGACGGCAGAAGAAGTTCGTGCTGCTCACAAAGCTGGGGTAAAGGTGATACCGTTCGGGAATGAAACAGCAGATTGGGAAGCCTATATTGCTGCAAATGTAGATGGTATTGTTTCGGATGATCCAGTCGCGGTGATTGGATTTCTGAAAGGTAAAGGATTGCGATAGGGTACCTTGACTTCTGTATTAAAGAATTTCGCGAGATGAAGATACAGCCGTCACTGGAGATTGTGCTGAGGAACAACGAGATACTGAAGGCGTAAACAATTTGCTAATGAAAAGGAGGGGAACAAATGGCTGGTTTAGATCCCGTTTACAAAGAGCTCGCGGCAATAATAAAAATGGAAAATTCCGAGACTATGCAAAAGATACTGGCGAAATTGGCAACCCCGGAGCAAGCGAAGGTAATTCTCGAACTTCCCAAGCCGTCTGAGGAGATAGCACAGAAATTAGGACTGAGTAAGGAAACAGTAGATAAGCATATCCAGGAAATGGTCGAAAAAGGACTCGTGGTACTCACCCGACGCGGACCGAGGATGCCTCGCTCTGAAGGACAATTTCACGATTTACAGACTAATGAGAAGTTTGACAAGGCTCTTGGCTCCGAATATTTTGCTCTGTGGAGACAGCTGATGAAAGAATTAGGTGCCGAGAGGAGGAAACTGCGGGCTGCCCAGCAGACACAGCCTACGGGGAGAATCATACCCAGGTGGAATGCCGTCAAAGATGTCCCGGGAACTTTACCATTCGAAGATGTTAGCGTGATATTGAGAGCGCATCTACCTGTAGGGCTGGTCCACTGTGCTTGTAAAAGAATCAATAATGACAGGGAATGTGGTGTGCCTGATGAATGTTGCATAATTTTTGGCAGGACTGCTGAATTTAATATCCGTGACCGAAAATGTGCGAGAGAACTAACCTATGATGAAGCAATGGCACTTATTGAAAAATTAGATAAGCAGCCGGTTATACACCTGGTTCCAAACGTCAGGGATGTTGGGATATTATTATGCAATTGCCACAATGATTGTTGTGATGTGTTAAAACCGTGGGTAGACGAGAATGGTAAGATCTCCCCCGATTGGCGAAAAACACATGCTCCAAGCCGATTCTTAGCTATTGTTGACCCGAAAAATTGTCGCGCCTGCAAATTATGTGTTAAGAGATGCCAGTTCGGAGCAGTGCAGATGAAATTCTACCCTGAGTTTGATCAGGAAAGGGCTTTTGTCGATACCGAAATATGTATGGGTTGTGGTTCTTGTGTAGTTACCTGCCCGGGTAAAGCCCGTACCATGAAGTTAGTCAGGCCTCCAGAGCATGTTCCCGCGGACTTGGGCCGTGTATTCTGGGATAACACTGGCACTTAGCAGTCTCCAACTTGCCGAGCTACTACTGGAACATTACCCGCAGGGTACAAGGAGATACTGAAGGCTTCAAACATATTCAAAGGGGGAAAGGAGGAAACACAATGGCAAAACTCGATGGCAAAGTAGCAGTTGTAACCGGGGCTAGCCGGGGTATTGGCGAGGCAATCGCTAAACTTTTCGCTGCTGAAGGTGCAAAAGTCGTCTGTGCAGCTCGTTCTCTGAACGAGGGCGACCATAAGTTATTCAGTGGCTCTCTTAATACCACCGTTGCAGAAATCAAAGCTGCGGGTGGTACTGCTCTCGCAGTCCAGACTGATTTGTCTAGAGAAGAAAGCTGTGTCCAGCTCGTCGCAAAGACCAGGGAAACTTTTGGTCCCGTGGATATTTTAGTAAACAATGCCGCCGTAAGCTTCTTCTCTCAAATTAAGGATATGACGCTTAAGCAGTGGGATACGTCTTGGGCAGTTGGGCCCCGAGCTATCTTCATACTTACTAAGGAAGTGATACTGGATATGATACAACAAGGCGGTGGTGCCATTATAAACATATCGTCTAGTGGAGCCATTGGTCCCGGTCGCGGTCCATATAAAGATAGAGGACCCGGTGCAAACTCGGGCACGAAATATGGAGCGCAAAAAGCAGCTATAGAGCGATTCAGCCAGGGACTAGCACAGGAATTATATCAATACAATATATCTGTGACAGCGCTATCTCCGTCACAACTTGTAGTCACACCTGGTACCTTGTTCTTCAAGATGGCTGCCAGTCCTGAAGATCCACGAGCTGAGCCGACTGACATGATGGCAAGGGCTGCTCTCCTTCTTGCGACAGAACCATTAGATAAGGTAACAGGTCGCGTTACTTATAGCCAACAAATCCTGCATGAATTCGGATGGATAAAAAAGGGAATGGGTACAGGGGTCGACCGACTAGGAAGCGGCTTCAGTCAAATATAGGCAAGAATGAAATGAGTGGAAAGTCTGGCTGGGAGGCTCTCCCGATTGGACTGGAAATGAGCCCCCTGGAAATAATCCTTGATAATAACACCGTCAAAGACAGGAGCAATCTTGTTCAGTGGGAGAACCAGGAACCACTGGAAGAGCTCGGGTTTGCTCCTCCCGGGATTACCATTGCAAACCATGCCTGGATGAAGTTCAAGACTTTGCCTGATTTACGCGCTTCTATCTGGGCTAAAAGCGAACATGAATTTCTCAAGCCGATGAAAGTCGGCAGTAAAATTTATATTCGGGGTAAGATTGTTGAAAAATATGTGAAGAGGGACCGAAATTACGTGGTTGCTGATTATGAAACAGTCGACGAAGATGGTGAGATATTGATGAGAAGTCGTGAGACCGCCGTATATGTCGAGTGAGGTATTAAGAAAAAATGGAGAAAAATACCAGAAGTCTAAAGGTTGGCGATGAAATTCCCAGTTTAACCAAAACTGCCTATATGCCAATTGACCCGAATGCACGTAATGTTATCCATACTGATGACTATGCGCGGGACTTTGGTATGCGGGGTGCGTTGATCGGGGGCTCTACTTTACTCAGTTACGTATTGGAGATGCTGTATAACTACTTTCGTCAGAATTGGTACTACCACGGGAAGATAAATGTGTCCTTCATCGGTGGTGGAGCAATCAACGGTGATATCGTCACCGCTCACGGGGTGGTCAAAGCGATAGAAAAAGAGGAGGATGGTACCAGCCTTAAGCTCGATGTATACCTGGATAATCAGATACAGGAAAAAATTGTCGTTGGTGAAGCCAGTTGCATCATACCGTAAATAACTTCAGCTGCTCGGATACTACATTTAGGAAATTGCTCTGTAAGCCCTATCAGGAGGAGAAAAATGGAGCAGTAAAGCACCTCGATCTCTATATCAAGGAGTTCCGTGAGATGAAGATGCAGCCGTCACTGGAGATTTTGCTGAGGAACAACGAGATACTGAAGGCGTAAGGATATACAGTCGGATCGAATACTCAACACTTGGAAGTATATGCGATCAAGTCACAATAATAAATCTTAAAGAGAAGGAGGGAACAAGCATGGATTTTTCATTTACTGAAGAGCAGGACAAGTTAAGGCAAGAAGTCCGTGATTTCTTTATCAAGGAACTGCCATCAGACTTTCGCCCCGGCTTGTCCACCAGACGCGCTGCTAATGCAAAGCAATTCGAATTCTGGATGGACCTCCAGAAAAAGGCCGGTGTTAAAGGCTATCTCACGCCGGGATGGTCAAAGGAGAGCGGTGGTTTGGGCTTGAGCGACATGGAACAAGGTATTGTCACTGAGGAGACTGGATACTGGGGAGCCGCCTGGCCTGACAGTATGGGTTTACGTATCTGCGGGCCACCTCTGCATGTCTTTGGAACTGAAGAGCAGAAAGGAAAATTCCTCCCCGATATCGCCAGCGGCAAAACTATCTGGTACGAAGCCTTCACCGAACCGGATGCTGGTTCCGACGAGGCGAATGTCGCCATGCGCGCTATTCCGGATGGTGATTACTACGTACTCAATGGTCAGAAGTGTTTTATGACCGCTCCAGGTCCGGCAGACTACCTTTATACGCTCGCCAGGACTGCCGTCACCACTCCCAAGCACCGTGGCTTGAGTCTGTTCCTGATTGACGCTCACGCACCGGGCATAAGCTACAGCCCCCTGCCAACCATGGGCAATTTCACTGTAGAAATATTCTTCGAAAATGTACGAGTCCACAAAGATACTCTACTTGGTGAACTGAACCGTGGTTTCTATCATGCCATGGTCACTTTTGAATTCGAACGCAGCAGCACAGGCACCCCCGCCAGCACCAGACGAAGCCTCGAAGAGCTAGTCCAATTTGCCAAAGAAGAAAAGCATAATGGAAAAGCCATGATTGAAGACCCCGGAATGAGGGAACTGTTAGCGGACCGGGCAATAGAATGGGAACTTGCCTGGCTTGGCGGTTGGCGTGATTGCTGGTTTTTCAGCCAGCGCCGAAGACTGGGATCGCCACCACCGAGTACGAGTGCTTATCGCAACAAGAATGAATCAGCCCCACGTGCTGAGGCGTTGATGGACACCCTAGGACTTTATGGCCTACTACGTCGTACTTCAAAGTATGCCAAATTTGGTGGAGAGGCAGAACGTAACTGGCAGGTATCACGCAGTGCGCATCCTGCTGGCACAATTGAAGTCAATAAAATCGTTCTAGCCGGTCGAGGGCTTGGCTTACCCAGAATCCCTGCCAAGTTCAACCAAGAAATTGCTAAATCTCTCACGGAGAAGGAGTAAGCCATGGACTTTACTTATACTGAAGAACAGGAAATGTTGAGGAAATCAGCCCGTGATTTTCTGGCGAAAGAATGCACCGAGCGTTTTGTACGTGATATGGAGAAAGATGAGAGGGGCTATTCGCCGGAGTTATGGCGGAAAATCGCTGAACTTGGCTGGCTTGGTCTTATCTACCCGGAAAAATATGGCGGGAACGACGGTATCATTACCGATATGGCAGTCCTTTACGAGGAGTTCGGACGATCGATGTTTCCCAGTCCCCATTTTTCCACCGTTATTCTTTGCGGTCTGACAATTCTCAATGCCGGCTCTGAAGAACAAAAAACTGAGTTCCTCCGTAAGATTGTCGAGGGTAAAAGTATTATGGCACTGGCGCTCACAGAACCAGAATCGAGCTGGAATGGTAAAGCCTGGGACCCCGAAGGTGTTACCATGCGCGCACGGCAGGACGGCGATGACTACACTCTCAATGGTGCCAAGCTTTTTGTGCACGATGCTAGTATTGCCGACTACCTGCTCGTTGCTACTCGAACAAGAAGCGGTCGCAATCCAGCAAATGGCATCACCCTCTTCATTGTCGATGCGAAAGATCCGGGTATCAAATACAATATCCTGAGAACGGTCGCCGGCGACAAGCAATGCGAGGTTGTCTTCAATAATGTAAAAGTTAATAAAAAATCCATCATCGGAGAACTACATAAAGGGTGGGCACCTCTTGCGCAGGTTATGAAAATCGGGGCGGTACTATTGTGCGCTCAGATGCTCGGTGGTTCACAACGCCTTTGTGAGATAACAGTCGACTATGCCAAGACCAGAATCCAGTTTGATATGCCCATTGGCATCAATCAATACATTCAAGAGCATTGCGTTAATCTATATACCGATACTGACGGCATTAAGTGGTCGACTTACTACGCCGCCTGGAAACTGAGTAGAGGCGAATCTGCGGATTTCGAAGTCGCGGTAGCTAAAGCCTGGTCGAGCGACGCCTATGAACGGATTTGCTGGTACGCCCATCAGGTATTTGCTGGTGTCGGATTCACAGTAAATGATGGCGTGTTGCCTCTTTTCACACGGCGGGCAAAGGTACTCCAGCTCTATCTCGGCGATACGGCATATCATAAAGAGAAAATAGTTCAACAACTCGAGAAATGGTCTAAACCTGAAATGCCCCAAGCCTCACCGCTCGGACTCTGGGACAATGATCCCGAACTAATTGTCCCCGATTGGTATGAGGATTTTGCAGCAAAGTGCAAACCAGCAAATTAGTATTGTTTCATCACTAAAGTGAAGAGGAGATAATTAATGTAAGTACGTTCAGTAAAGTCGGTAGATATAAAAACCTCTGAATGAAATTTTCAACGCTTGACCACTGGGGAATGCGTATTACGTTGATTTTTATCTAATACTTCTTATGGTTATCACGAAGGAGGCGATATGGAGTATAAAGACATCATATATACCGTAGAAGACCGATTGGCAATAATAACCCTTAACCGTCCTCAGACTTTAAATGCCTTCACAACCAATCTCATTGACGAATGGGCTGATGCGATTAGAACAGCGCAAGACGACTCAAATGTCAGGGTTGTCATGGTTACGGGCGCAGGACGAGGATTTTGTTCCGGGATGGACGTCCGGGGCGCGGCTTCAAGTGGCCAGACCCGTCCACTATACATGCGAAGAAACTATATGAAAGTTGGCGTACATAAAGTCCCACGTGCTGTTGAATACCTTGATAAGCCATATATCGCTGCAATTAACGGACCTGCCGCCGGCGCTGGCATGGACATGGCTAGTATGGCAGACATACGCGTAATGTCTGATAAAGCTCGAGTAGGTATGAATTACATACGGATGGGATTAATACCTGGAGATGCCGGCTGCTATTTTTTGCCCCGTATTATCGGTATCTCTAAAGCCTTGGAGCTTATCTGGACAGGGAAAATGATTGAGGCTGATGAGGCGCTCCGCATAGGCTATGTCAATGCAGTATTCCCCGATTCGGAGTTTCTCACCAGAGCAAAAGAATATTCCCGACAGTTCATGCAGGCGGCAGTAGCTACCCAATATGCTAAAAGATTGGTGTGGCGCGGCATTGATTTGTTCCGTAACATTAACCTGGAGATGGCAGAGATGGCAATGCTCATAAACGGTACCAGCCCGGATACAGCTGAAGGACCAAGAGCATGGGTAGAAAAACGAGAACCAAAATGGACTGGCGAATGACTTAGTCAAACAGAGTCCTAAAATCTCATTTAAGTAAGGAGATGAAAGATGGATTTTTCGCTAGAGTTCTCTAAAAACCAGGAAGAGTTTGCTAATGAAGTAAGAATATGGCTTGAGGAGAATATCCCTGAAGGCTGGGTGAATCAAAGAGATCCAGATAAAACTACCTATGAGCAATGGTTAAAACGGCGTGAGTTAGCTCGCAAGCTAGGTGCCAAGGGATGGTTGTACCCGCAGTACCCAATAGAATATGGTGGCGGCGGTCTGGATTCATCTCGCGCAGCCGTCCTGGCAAGGGAATTTGCTAACAAAGGTTTAGCTTTTCCTCCTCATTATGATTCTGGAACGCTGGCGGCACCTGCTATCTTGGCAACTGGAACCGAGGAACAAAAGAATCGTTTTTTACCTCCCATATTAAAAGGTGAAGCATTCACATGGCAGCTTTTTACTGAACCGGAAGCAGGCACAGACGAAGCCAACCAGCAGACAAATGCTCTCCGCCATACCCAGGATAAGGACTTTTTCATAATTAACGGACAAAAAATCTTTGTCGGTTCTACTTTTAGTCCACCTGACCAATTTTTATTATTAACTCGAAGTGATCTAAAAGCAGCGCGACATGAAAATCTGGCAATGTTTCTTACGCCAGCTAATTTACCCGGCATCACTATTAATCCGCTCGATTTATTCACCTCCGGTCTATTGAGCCAAATCAATGGTCCTAGTGCTGATATTGCACCAGGTCGGAAAAACCAGGTCTTTTTTGATAACGTCAGGATACACGAGTCATATCTAATCGGAGGTGAGCACGATGGATGGCGAGTCACGGGAGCTACTTTAGCCGTCGAACATGGAGAGAGAGATAGGGGGGATGTCGGCAAGAGAGAAACCGGTGGTAGATGGATAAGCCCAAACGTGCTGGTGGAAAAATTCTTCGATCAATGCCTCAATAATCCGGTTGTAAAGGAATCCATAAGAAACAATCCTCAATTGGTAGAAGCTATGGTAAATGTATATATTGACGCCCAGATTATGAGACTTTTTGCCATTAGAAACGCTGCTGGAAAAGGAGGCCGCTATGGCGGACCTCAATTGCAATTGTATACAAAGATGTCCGGGAGTAGATTAATTGCCAATATGGCAAAGGTCCTAGGACCATACGTTCTTACCGATGACGAGGAATGGGGTCTGGACGACGATATTTTTGAGGCCGGGGAGCGAGCGGGGTTATGTTTCGCCCCAGCTGGCACTCCAGAAGCTTCCAAGATTATCATTTCTCGTGGTCTGAGTATAGGAGGTCGCTAGATCAGAACGAAATTAAGCGCTTCTAATTCTTTTTAGGAGGTAAAAAATGAGTCTGGATCTGAGTTTGACTGAAAGCGAAGAGATGTTAAGAAAGACAGCTGTTGATTTCATAAAAAGGGATGCTAGCAAATCAGTTATCCAAGAACTACAGGAGACTAATACCGGTACAAAGGAAGAGCTTTGGCAGAAGGTATTGAATATGGGCTGGCTTGGAATCATTATCCCTGAAAAATATGGCGGCACTAACAACTCATTGACTAGCGCTGGAGTTTTGTTTGAAGCGTTAGGTAGCGGACCACTCCCCGGACCCTATCTTTCATCGGGAATATTAGGCAGCCTGATCCTTCTCGAGGCTGGAAACGAGGGTCAGAAAGCGCGTCTTCTTCCAGCAATTTCGAAAGGAGAAGACATTGTGGTGCTGGCGCTTACAGAGTCAGGTTATAGTTGGGAGCCAGGTGCAGTCCAAACAACTGCGCAAAGGCATAATGGGGATTTCATTCTCAACGGCTTAAAACTTTTTATTAGTGATGCTGAAGCAGCTACTTGTTTTATTATTCCTGCGCAAACAGCAGATGTGGCTGACCCAACTAAAAGGATTTCTCTTTTCCTTGTTTCCAGCAAATCTAAAGGAGTTACAGTCCGAAGACTACCCGGTTTCTTTGCTGGTAGAAACTTCGAAGTTAAACTTGATTCAGTAAGGGTATCATCACTAGACATGCTCGGAGAGAAGAACAATGGGTGGCAACCACTTAAACAGGCTATTGAGAAAGCTATACCTGTCCTTTGCGCTTATAAAGTAGGCGGCTGCCAGGCAGTTGTTGACATGACTCTAGAATACAGCCGCACCAGAGTTCAATTTGGTCAGACAATCGGCCGGTTCCAACGTGTGCAGGATATGATTATCGAGATGATTGATCATACTGACGCAGCTCGCTGGACGACTTATGAAGCCTTGTGGAAAATTGATACGAATAGGCCGGCTGCCGAGAGCGTGCATCTAGCCAAGGTGATTGCCAGCGAAGCTTATTGGGAAGTATGTACGCTTGCTCATAGGGTATTTAGCGGAATCAGCTACTCAAAGGAGCATCCTGTCAGTTTTCATACTCGAGCCTCACGTGCCCTCTACCATTCCTTGGGCGACCCGGCTTTTCATAGGCAGCAATTAGCATGTTGTATAGGGTTGATTAACTCTTAAAAGATATAAGATGAACAATTTTACCCCAATGAGAAAAAGGAAGCTATAGAGCACTTGGACTTCTGTATCAAAGAGTTCCGCGAGATGAAGATGCAGCCTTCTCTGGAGAGAGCATTGAGGCGCAAAGAGATACTGAAGGCGTAAAGCAGACAGAATTGCAGTCCATAACAATTCAAAGGAGATAGCAGGTGGAAAAGAGGCAGCTTGGCAGAACGGCGCAAATGAGTAGTGTGGTGGCTTTTGGTGGGGCAGCCCTCTGGAAATGTACACAAGGTGAAGCCGACCGTGCCATCGAGCTTGCTATCAAGCACGGGGTCAATCACTTTGACGTGGCACCATCCTATGGCGAAGCAGAGGTGCGGTTGAGACCTTGGATGGAGAAACATAAAAAGGAAATTTTCCTTGGCTGCAAGACACAGGAGAGAAGCAAAAAGGGTGCATGGGAAAGTATCAAACGCTCTTTGGAAAGGTTGCGAGTTGATCACTTCGACCTATTCCAGCTTCATGCCGTGGATGATATAGAGACGCTGAAGGTTCACTCCTTCGACAAGCTCAGGACAAGTCAGTACGATACTTTCGACTGCGCTCAAGTACAAGCTCTGCGGATAGGTTGCCACGTCGTTAACCTCCTCGCAACGAATCTGCGGATTCGTTTTGTAAGAGGGGGGTGAAATTTCAGAAACTAATCATTGTGAATGTGCATTGCCCTTCTCGTGCGAAGTGGCACGTGAGGACTTCGGTGTCCCTGGCACCGATGACAGGCGTAAGACGCCGCCTGAATATCGAAATCCTGATACCGAAATCCGAAACAATATCGAATTTCCAATGCTCAAGATACCCGGCGGAGATGCGCCTGAAGTATTATTCTCATGCCTCGAACAGGCACCCGCGTGTTTTAACGCGAGGGGATGGATTCTGACGACAGATTTTGCTGCTCCTTCACGGGACTCTACACCCCAAAGCCCTCAATGAATTCTGCAGCCAGAATCGACGGCGTCTTTCACCGGAGACCGCCACGTTGTAAGGGTATGATAAAACAAGGGCGAATAAGAAGGCAAGGGGATTTTGTCACAGGGGTAGAGATCCTTCGCGAGCAAACGTACAGATAAACGAAGGCGGTTTGCGGACTCTCTCAGGATGACAAATGAAAAATGAGGAAGGCAAGGGGATTTTGTCACGAAAAAGCTATCAGCTTTCAGCTATCAGCACCTAGACCCCTCCCCTGAGTAAGAGATGAAAGGGGGAGGGAGATGGGGAAAGACTTAATCGACAAAAGTCCGAGCATGTGCAATCAGTGACTTACTAAACACAGCAAAGGACAATTCCGGCGATGGTTCGCGATATTTCCCTTTTAAGCCGGACACTCTATCGGACATGATGAAACACGCTGCGTTGTAAAGCCTTTCTCGAATCAATCTCTCGCAGAATAGTTCGTATCGTTTGGCATAGGAAGCATCATTGAACTCTTGAAATATAGGAAAATGTGTTTCTCCTACTTTCACCGAGGACACTGATTTTGGATCATCCTCCAATAACATGAGATAACCCAACCAAGGCTGACGGGAGGGCTTGAAAGCTCCCTCACGATAGGCTTTCCATAAGTCTGTTGCACTGCCCAATGCCTCCTCTACCCTATTATTGAAATTGTTACCGAATGATGGTCCTACCTGTGATTTGAATTCTATTGAAGCAATCAGGTTTCTGTCTGAAACAACTGTTAGGTCCCAATCTTTAGTCGGTCTGAAATAGCCTGGTAATGCTACTTTTTGGGTATATATGTCAACGCTTCGTAGTCCCGCTTCCTGTAACAATTCCTTTATCAAATTGACCAAACCAGCCAGCTGAGCACCCCCCGTAACAGCCCTGCGTTCTCCTCTATCTTCACCACCACCGAATTTACCCTGTTTCTTGCTTTGGTCTGCTCGGACTTTCCAGAATTGCATGATTGCTTTTCGGAGCCTCTTGTCAAGGTCGTTCATGCCGTTAACTCCTCTTTAATGTTTCTATGGTTATATTACGGAAAAGGCTCTTTACCTCTCTATAGAGTCTTGTATTAGCCATATCAAAATAATGCGGTTCGATTTCAACCCCAATACTATTCCTGCCCCATTTAGCCGCTGCCAGATTGGTGGTTCCTGTACCCATGAACGGATCTAAAACCGTATCACCAACGAAACTAAACATTCGTATGAGACGTTCAGCTATTTTTAGAGGGAAGGGAGCAGGATGTGAGTTTTTTGGTGCTCCTGCAATATCAGACCAGATCTGTTTGAACCATTCTTTGTGATTTTTATCAGATATTACACTTAATAAGCGGCTCTCTGTAGACGCCTTACGATAGCCACCTGGCTTCCTTTCCATCAGTACGTATTCTATGTCATTTTTTATCACAGCGTTGGGTTCATAAGGTTTGCCAAGAAACGATGAGCCATTTTTTGCCTCGTAGTTGGCATTAGATATCTTATGCCATATGATGGGCGACAGATTAGTGAAACCAATAGCTCTGAATCTCTCTTGCACCGAAGCATGAAGCGGTACGACAGAGTGAATACCGTCGTTCTTTCTTCTTGAAAGACAAACATCACCAATGATACATATGAGACGTCCTCCGGGGACTAGTACTTTAAAACACCACTTCCAAACGCGATTTAACTCATCGAGGAATAAATCATAGTCCTTAATATCACCTAATTGATGTTCGTTATGCTCGTACTTAATTAAATTCCAATATGGAGGAGAGGTGAGCACTAAATGAACAGACTGCGGTTCTAAATATTCCATCGTCCTTGCGTCCGCCTGGTACAACACATGTTTTGTCGGGATTTCTTGAATGGCACGCTCAATCTCTATTATTCGTTCGTGATTCTTTGCGATTTTTGGGATTGCCGTCTTTATGTTCATTTCAGACAGCAACGCCTCTGGAAGATATTGCTTGAGTGAGCTAATAGTATCCATATACTTTTTTCAACCAGCTAATTCTACGATTTATCTTATTACACCTGCAAGATCCAAAACCAACGTGCATATGTGAAGGCTTTTTTCTCCTCACACCATCTTCACCTTCTCCGCCATCTTCTTCCCCAGTTCGCGGGCTTTTGCGATAAGCTCTGGTTTGTTTTTCACATCTCCCAGCCCGCTGGCATAACCAGAGACTATCAGCCAGTCGTCCGAACTGACACCTTTTAGACGGAAACAACGTTTCAGAGCACGGATGGTGATATCATCAGCGGAACCGCCGGCGACTACAATCAGCCCCATGCACTTCGATTTGAGCGGAATATCGTGGGTGTAACGGAAATAATTACGGTCGATAAATGTCTTCATCTGCGCCGTCATATTGTAGTAATAAACGGGTGTAGCTATTATCGTACCGTCGGCTTTACTAAACTTGTCCAGAATCATGGGGATATCGTCTTCAATCTTGCACTTCTCATAGGTAGAGCAACGGTCATGCCCGCGGCATCCCTCGATTTTGTACTCGCAAAGCATTATCTTTTCGACTTCACAGCCGTGCGCCGCCGCTTCTTCTAGTGCCTGGTCGACAAGGATGCTGGTATTGCCCTTTGGTCTCGGGCTACCTACAATCGCAACAATTTTCACTTATCTCCTCGCAATCCAACATTATTTCACTTTGCTTTTCTACTTTCCCAGATACTGCAGTGACAACGTTATGCGCTCTTCCATGCTGAGTTTTTTACCTGATGGCAGTATAGCAATAGCGCGGGTGGCTTCGGTGACGGAATAACCTAGAGAAGTCAGCGCGGAGAGGACATCGGTGTTTTCCTGCGCAACACGTCCGGCGGGAGTGACCGTAACAAAAGCACCTACCTTATCTCTTAGTTCCAGGATAATGCGGTCGGCAGTCTTCTTCCCTATGCCCGGAATCGATGTCAATAATTCCGTACTCGCAGACGCAATCGCTAGACTAAGTTGGTCGGTGCTCATGGCGGAGAGCATCCCTAGTGCGGTCTTGGGTCCCAGTCCGGATACAGTCAGCAGGATATCGAATAACCGCAAGTCTTCCGGAGCGGCAAAACCATAAAGTGTCAACTCGTCTTCGCGCACGTGCAGGTGGGTAAACAACTTGATTTCTCTGCCAATCACACCGCCTTCGCTCAGTACAGAAGTCGGTACACTTACTTTAAAACCGACACCGTTGACATTTACCACCATCCAGTCGCCCCCGATAGTATCTACAATTCCCTGAAGACTGGCAATCATACGGTTCTCCTTTTTCTTTTCGGTGATTGCTCTCCCAGCAGACCACTGACATGAACTTCACTCAGGTGACAGAGTGCAACAGCAAGGGCATCCGCGACATCACTGGGTTTTGGCACTTCATCCAATCCTAATTGCATCTTCACCATCTGCTGGATTTGCTCTTTGGAACTGGCACCATAACTAGCAACTCTCTGTTTAATCTTTGCCGGTGAGTATTCATAAGTAGGTATGCCTTTATTAGCCGCAGCCAGCAGAGCCACCGCTTGTGCTCTACCAATGGCAAATGCCGAACTTACATTCTGCGATACAAATGGCGTTTCCACTGCGACGACATCAGGCTTCAGGCGAGCGACCAGCTTTTCCAGTCCTTTGTATAATATACTCAGACGTTCTGAGGGCTTCAGCTTTGCCGGCGCCATCAGCACACCGCAGGCGACCATTTTCTCCTGACCGTCAACACTATCCACCACTCCATAGCCCACTACGACTGTTCCCGGATCAATACCCATGACTCTCATAAATTGACTCTATTATATGACAAGGCGGAAGTAAATGACAGAGGTTGGGCGAAACTACAGACAATGAAAAAACTATGATATTAATAACCATTGCGAGCGAAGCGTGGCAATCTCACATTAATGTAACTGCTAATTTTCGTGAGGGGAAATTAATTTAGAGAATGACAATGTGGAGGGGTAAACGGGGCGATTAGGATTTCGATATTCGGATTTTCTCTCAACTATTTAGCTTCTGTATAAGCGTTTAACGCAGCATCCGTGAAATTGACATTGGTAGCGACATTGCGGATATCGTCCAGCTCTTCCAGGTTATCAATCATCTTCAAAGTCTGTACAGCGGCTTTTTCATCGAGGTCGAGAGTTTGCTTGGCAACCATCGTCACTTCAGCAGACTCGATGGGTATGTCGTTCCTTTCAAGGGTAGTCCGGACTTCCTCTAGTTTTTGCGGTGCGGTATAAACGGTTATGAAGTCTTTTTCGACAGTTACATCGTCGGCGCCGGCATCAATGGCTAATAGTCCCAGTTCATCGGCATCTCTACCCCTGGATTTTACGGAAATTACACCCTTGTTATCAAAGAGCCAGGCAACACAACCGCTCTCACCCAGACTGCCGCCGCCACGGGTAAAAACATTTCGCACACTCTGCACCGTGCGATTCCGGTTATCGCTCAATGCCTGTACAAGGATTGCAGCACCACTCGGTCCGTAGCCCTCCAGCACCATTTCCTGAAGTTGTATTCCATCAGCAGTTCCAGCGCCTTTATCGATTGCGCGGCCTATATTGTCATAAGGCATACTGCTGTCTTTGGCACGCTGAATGGCAAGACGCAGCGTATAGTTGGCATCCGGGTTGGGACCACCCTTCCTCACCGCCACAATAATTTCACGTGTTAACTTGGTGAAAAGGTTGCCTCGTTTGGCATCAGTCGCTGCTTTCTGGTGCTTTATTGAAGACCATTTTGAATGACCGGACATAGTATGCCCTCCTTAACCCGGCAGGGTGCCTCCAACGATTGATTGTATCATTCACCCGCCTTACGGTCAAAAGACAAACCTATAAAACTCCGTCGATTTTAGAGACCAAACTACGTTCTGGAACAGCACCGACAATTGTATCCATCACTTTGCCATTTTTAAACAGCATGATTGATGGGATCGACATCACACGATATCGAGCAGGAGTCTTAGGATTTTCATCAATGTTAATTTTATAAAACTTTAACTGGCTATCATATTTGTGAGATAGTTTTTCAACGACCGGTGCGACCATTTTACACGGTACACACCAGGGTGCCCAAAAATCAATGAGTACCGGTACACTGGACTTAATAACCCTTTGCTCAAAGTCTTTATCCGATATATCAATTACCATCACATCTCTCTTTCACCAGCAATTTGCACCATTTATCGTAATGCCCATATGGTATGGTGTCAATACCTGGAACATAATTTTTTTATTAATGATACGTCATAATTTCACAAACTTATCTAGGTACATTCGGTCTTTCTCTACGCAACCTGAAAACATCCTGCTCACTATCACCGTATGATATCCTATTTTCAACATACATAATACGAAAGTGGTGATATGCCCAAAGAGGCATTAGATTTCAACTCCATTTGGCTTGACTTTTAGACACTCTTCAGGTATACTCCTCCGTTGGAAAGCGTATTTTTATTCGGTATTCTACTTGCGTCCTCAAGTGGGAATTCCAGATTGGTAGCATAGCGATATTTGATGAAGATTGCGATTAGCGGTAAGGGTGGGGTGGGGAAAACTTTACTAGCTTCTCTTCTGGCTAAAGCTTTTGCCGAAGAAAGATACTCTGTCCTTGCTATTGATGCCGACCCTGATGCTAATTTAGCCGCTAACCTTGGATTTCCCGACCCTGATAAAATCACACCAATCTCGGAACTCAGCGATATCATCGAGGAACGAGTTGGTGCTAAGCCCGGACAATCCGGTTCCTTCTTCAAACTTAATCCTAAAGTTGACGATCTTCCAGAAAAATACTCTGCTAAACTTGATGGCATACGTCTTATGGTAATGGGACGCATCAAGCGGGGCGGTACTGGCTGTTACTGTTCTGAAGGAGCACTTTTACAGGCTCTACTCTCACATCTACTACTTCAGAGAAAAGATGTCATCATCCTCGATATGGAAGCCGGTATTGAACATCTAACCCGTGGGACCGCGCAGGGTGTTGATATTTTAATCGTGGTTGTAGAACCTGGACGACGTAGTATCGAGACAGCACAGAGAATATTCGAGCTTGCGAAAGATCTTCACCTGAAACACGTGGCAGTGGTCGGTAATAAAATTCAGAATGTAGAACAACAACAATTTATTCATAAAAATCTTCCTGGCGCTGAATTTCTAGGATTCATTCCTTATGACGAAGCTATCATCGATGCCGACCTCGCCAAGCGTTCTATTATAAACTCTAGTATGCCAGCTATTGCCGAGGTTAAAAAAATATACCAGTCTTTAACTAATAAAGAAAAAACGAGAACTGCTGCTAAATAGGATTTTCTGGCAGATAGCCTGAAATAAGAAGGAGGTTTCTAGTGCCGTACGACGTATCAAAAATGGCAGATTGGCAAATTGCCGATGCCGCAGAAGAACACATGCCAACCCCGGACGAGTGGCGGGAAAAACTCAAGCTCCAAAAGGATGAATTAATTCCTTTCGGCAAAACTCCGAGACTGGATTTTCTCAAAATTATGAACCGTATGAAGAACAAACCAGATGGCAAGTATATTGAGGTAACGGCTGTTACTCCCACACCATTAGGTGAAGGCAAGACAACGACCACCATGGGTCTCATTGAAGGTTTAGGTAAGCAAGGTGAGAACGTCGGCGGTTGTATTCGTCAACCATCCGGTGGTCCCACAATGAATGTTAAGGGTACGGCAGCTGGTGGTGGTAATGCCGTACTTATCCCTCATACTGAATTTTCAATGGGTCTCACGGGCGATATTAACGATATTATGAATGCCCACAACCTGGCGATGGTAGCACTTACTTCTAGAATGCAGCATGAACGCAATTATAATGACAAAACGCTTGATAGACTGAGCAAGATGCGCCGCCTCGATGTAGACCCCCTACGCATTGAAATGGGCTGGATCATGGACTTCTGTGCTCAGAGTCTTCGCAACATCATCATCGGCATGGGTAGCCAGCGAACCGATGGTTTCTTGATGCAGTCAAAATTCGGTATTGCCGTTAGCTCTGAGTTGATGGCAATGCTTTCCATCGTCAGAGATCTGGCTGACCTGCGTGAGAGAATGGCTCAAATAACCGTTGCTTACGACAAGAGGGGCAAACCCATTACCACTGGCGACCTGGAAGTTGCCGGTGCCATGACTGCCTGGATGCGCAATACTATTAATCCCACCCTCTGCTGTACTGCAGAATATCAACCATGCATGGTGCATGCGGGTCCCTTCGCCAACATCGCTGTTGGACAGTCCTCGGTTATCGCCGACCGACTCGGATTAAAAATGTTCGACTATCACGTTACCGAGAGCGGATTTGCGGCGGACATCGGCTTCGAAAAGTTCTGGAATGTCAAGAGCCGCTTCAGCGGTCTCAAACCAAACGTGTCGGTGCTTGTCGCTACGGTTCGTTCTCTGAAAATGCACGGCGGCGGACCTAAGGTTATAGCAGGTGTGGCGCTACCCGATGCTTATAAGAAACCAGCTCCAGAGTTGGTTGAAAAGGGCTGTACTAATCTGGTGCACCATATTGGTATCATCCGTGCCGCTGGTATCAATCCGGTGGTCTGTGTCAATATGTTCCCCACCGATACAAAGGAAGAACTTGCTATTGTCCGGAAGGCGGCTGAGGCGGCTGGCGCACGCTGTGCTGTATCCACTCACTACAGCAACGGCGGTGCCGGCGCTGGTGAACTTGCTGACGCAGTCAAGGATGCCTGCAAAGAGAAGAATGATTTCAAATTCCTCTACCCCAACGAAATGAAGTTGAGAGATAGAGTCGCTAAAATTGCCAAAGTAGTCTACGGAGCTGACGGCGTTGCCTGGGCACCTGAAGCAGAAGAAAAAGCCAAGGACTTCGAGGCAGATCCGAAATATGATGAGTTTGCCACGATGATGGTGAAGACTCACCTTTCACTCACGCATGACCCGAGCCGCAAGGGCGTACCCAAGGGTTGGACACTACCTATTCGTGACGTACTTATTTACTCCGGTGCTAAATTCCTCTGCCCGATGGCTGGAACTATCAGTTTGATGCCGGCAACCGGTTCAGATCCGGCTTTCAGAAAAGTCGATGTCGATGTAAACACGGGTAAGGTCAAAGGACTTCACGAAGTAGATTAATCTTTAAGCTCAGGAGAGCGTTTTGAGTTTCAAAATAGCAGTCGCCGGCAAGGGAGGATGTGGCAAGACCTCCCTTGCCGCCCTGGTTGTCAGATATCTGAAAAATCATGGGAAGGTGCCTATTCTTGCGGTTGATGCCGATGCCAATGCCAACCTCGGCGAGAGTTTGGGATTGAAGGTCGGCCAAACCATTGGCACTATACTGGATTTATTTCAACATGAAAAAATAAGTATCCCACAAGGCATGACCAAGGAAGCTTATCTAGAATACAAACTCAACGAAACCATTGTTGAGAGTAGTGGTATTGATCTGGTAACAATGGGACGCGGGCAGGGACCTGAATGCTATTGCTATCCAAACGTGATACTTAAGAAATTTATAGATGGATTAGCTAGTAATTATACCAGTGTTGTAATGGACAATGAGGCAGGAATGGAGCATCTGAGCCGGAAAACCACCGAGGATATGGACGCACTCTTACTCGTCTCTAACCATACGGTAAAGGGTGTCAGAGCTATCGCCAGAATCAAAGAGCTGGTCAACGAACTGAAACTTTCCTTCCGAAAGCAGTTGGTAGTCATCAATCTCGTACCTGATAAATTGGACCCTCTCATTGCCCGTGAGATGGAGCAGTTAGGACTAAAAGCAGATGCCATCATCCCCGAAGATGATGAACTTTACCAATTCGATCTGGAGCAAAAACCGCTCCTTAATATGCTAGAAACTTCTATTTCAGTCCAAGCTGTAAATGCTTTGATGGAAAAAGTCATTTAAATAAAAAAGGATTAACAAGACAAGGTTTCCTATCACAAAAAGGAGGGTAGAAATGCCAGCAGAGATAATTGACGGAAGAAAAATCGCCGCTGAAATTCAAGTAGAACTCAAACAAAGGATACAGCGCTTGCAGGAGAAAGGCGTAAATCCGAAACTTATGACGATTTTAGTGGGTGAAGACCCAGCCTCATTATCCTATCTCCGTGGTATTGCCAGGACTTGTGGTGAAGTAGGTGTACTGACAGATACCGCAAAGCTCCCTGCAAATATCACTCAGAGTGATCTCCTTAAGAAAATTGATGAACTAAATAAAGACCCTAAAGTTCATGGTATTCTTCTTTTCCTACCATTACCCAAACATCTCAATTCTCTTGAAGCCGAAAGCGCTATCTCTCCATATAAAGATGTGGATGGTACCAACCCGATAAGCGCTGGTAAATTACTGCTAGGTGAGGAAACTTTTTTTCCTTCAACTCCTTATGGAGTTCAAGAATTACTGGTTCGTAGCGGTCACAGCCCTGACGGAAAACATGTGGTCATTGTAGGCCGCAGTAATATTGTCGGGAAACCTTTGATAGGTATACTAGTGCAGAAGCAAAAGGGAGCAAACGCCACTGTAACCGTTTGCCATACCGGAACTAAAAATATAACCGCCATAACACAACAAGCGGATATACTAATTGCCGCTATGGGCAGAGCCAAAGCTATCACCGCCGATATGGTGAGAGAAGGAACCGTAGTAATTGACGTCGGGGTTAACTTTATTCCAGACCCGGTTACAGGCAAGAATAAACAGGTTGGCGATGTTGACTTTGAAGCAGTGAAGGAGAAAGCCGCAGCAATTACACCAGTCCCGGGAGGAACTGGGGCAGTTACCTCTATCATGTTGATGGTTAATACCGTTAGGGCAGCTGAGTCAATCGTCAAATAACAATAGTCAACGCGGGTTGTAGGAGGATGAAATCATGACAGCTAAACTGTTAGATGGGAGAAAAATCTCTGCGGAAATTAGAGAAGAACTGAAAGGCGATGCAAAGCGTCTTAAAGAAAGAGGAATTATCCCGGGTCTTGCTGGTATTCTTGTTGGTGAGGACCCGGGTTCGATTACCTATGTTGGACTGAAAAGCAAAGCCTGCGAAGAGATAGGCATCAAGGAAATGATGTGTAAGCTTCCCGAGACTGTAACTGAAACAGAGCTTTTTAGTAATATCGAAAGACTTAACAAAGATCCGCAGGTTCATGGAATCTTCATTCAGCTTCCCTTACCAAAGCACCTGTCCAGTTGTGAAGATAAAGCCTTAGCCGCAATTTTACCAGAAAAGGATGTTGATGGCTTTCATGCGGTAAATGTAGGGAAAACCTGGTCGGGACAATCTGCCTTTGTTCCGGCGGTTGCCATTGCCATGCATGAGATGCTTATCCGAAGTGGCTACAAAGTAAAAGACAAGGAAGTGGTGATTGTTCCCGCAGATAATTTAACGGGTAAACCTTTTGCGTCTATCATGGTTCAGGATAATGACAGAGCGGGAGCAAATGTTACTCTGTGCCATCCTACTACTCCCAACCTTGCTTCATACACCCGGAGGGCGGATATTCTTGTTGTTGCAATGAACAAACCAAAATTCATCACCGGGGACATGGTAAAGGAAGGTGTAATAGTGCTGGATTTTGGCTCGAACTTTATAGAAGACCCTGTAACCAAGAAAAGAAAAACAGTTGGTGATGTTGATTTCGATGCTGTTAAGGAAAAGGCTGAAGCCATATCGCCAGTTCCTGGCGGAGTGGGACCAATGCTGGTTACTATGCTTATGGCAAGTACAGTGTGGTCAGCGAAACAGATGGCTGGTATAATCTAACAGTGAAGGAGAAACTTAATATGGAATACAAGGTGGAAAAGGTAAAAGCCCCTAATCGCAATTCTGTCGAGCTTTTGGGACCTACCTACGAAAAAGGTAAACCAGAAGGTGAAGAAATGGGACAGTGGCGACAGAAATTTGACAGCCGTGAAGAGAGAATAAAATATCTACAAAACGGCGAGCGTTATTTTTTTAGTAAAGAAGGCTACGGGAGCGAAAAACGTAAGAATCCTGCCTAGCCTTTTTTCATTTCTCACGGTAAGTATCGCGCGTTTGCATTATCGATTGTATCCGTGAGATGAGTTTTATTATGTGTATAAATAACTAAAGGGAGAGGGAAATGGCAATTGATATTCCAAAGACGCCCTACTCAGGCAAAATCAAGGAGATAAAGCTCGGTAAAGGGGACAAGGCGGTTACAGTTGGTGGTGAAAGCTCTTACCCCTTTTATCTCTATGAGGGGGCAATGCCTCATAAACCAGTAATAGCCATGGAGGTCTGGGACAGCGCTCCTGAAGAATGGCCAGCGGCTGCTTTAGAACCATTTGCGGATGTGATCAATGACCCGGTCGCCTGGGCTAAGAAATGCGTCCAGACTTACGGCGCAGAAATGATTGCGCTCCAGCTCATAAGCACTGACCCGAATGGTCAAAACCGAAGTGCCGACGACGCTGCCGCTGTAGTCAAGAAAGTAGCAGATGCTATCGATGTTCCTATGATTGTCTGGGGTGTGGCTAACCACGAAAAAGATACGCAGACTCTTACTAAAGTAGCTGAGGTCTGCCAGGACAAACGTCTTATTCTGGGTCCTGTTGAAGAAAAGGATTATAAGAAAATAGCCGCTGCTGCCATCGGTTACAAACACACGGTAGTAGCATCCACCCCGATTGATATTAACCTCGCCAAGCAACTCAATATCTTACTCGGTAACCTTGGTGTAGCCGACGATACAGTAATCGTCGACCCAACCGTAAGCGGTATTGGCTACGGACTGGAGTATTGCTACTCTGTCATGGAGAGAATGAGGATGGCTGGTTTAACCCAGCAAGATGAGAAATTACAGTTCCCCATTATCTGCAACCTGGCTAAAGAAGCCTGGAAATCCAAGGAAGTCAACCAACCGGATAATGCTATGAATATGGGGAATGCCAAAAATAGAGGCATACTATGGGAAGCCATATCCGCTATGGCTCTGCTTCTGGCAGGCGGTGACGTTATCGTGATGAGACATCCAGAAGCGATAAAACTTATCAAGGAAATGGTGGCTGATTTATCAGCTGCCTAATTAGAAGAGGAGGAATAAGTGGCAGACGAAAAGAAACAGAAAAGTATTGATCCCGCTACCCTAGAAATGCTGGATAAAGCGGCAAAAGACCAGGTAAATACCGTATTTGATAGGGCAGAGAAAATGGCACCCTGTCCAATTGGGTCTGAAGGTAGTTGTTGTAGCAACTGTGCCATGGGTCCCTGCCGAATTCCAATGGGAAGAGGAAAAGTAGAGACACCAGAAGACAAAATGAAACGTCGTGGTCTCTGCGGCGCTACTGCAGAAACAATTGCCGCCCGTAATTTTCTGCGTAAGATTGCGGCTGGTTCCGCTGCACATAGTGATCATGGTCGCCGTGTCGTTCATAATTTTGTTGAAGCCGCCAAGGGGAATGTTAAAGGATTTGAAATCAAGGACGAGCAGAAACTGCTTGCACTCGCCTTAGAACTGGGTGTCAAGATCGGTGATCGCAGTAATGGCGAAATCGCCGAAGAAATCGGTCATATCCTCCTAGCTGAGTTTGGAAAACAGGAGGGTGAACTTCTTTTCCTGAAGAGAGCTCCGATTAAGAGACAGGAAATCTGGCACAAGCTGGGTGTTGCCCCACGCGGCATTGACCGTGAGGTTGTGGAATCAATGCATCGCACTCACATGGGTGTTGACCAGGATTATGAAAATCTGCTCCTTCAGGGTGCTCGTTGTTCTCTGGCAGATGGTTGGGGTGGTAGTATGATAGCCACCGACCTTCAAGATATCATGTTCGGGACACCTGCCCCCGTACTTAGCTCAATTAACCTTGGTGTGCTTCAAGAGGACGAAGTTAACCTGATTATTCATGGACACGAACCAGCCCTGGCTGAAATGTTGGCGGTTGTTTCTCAAGATCCTGAAATGATTGCCTATGCCAAATCAAAGGGTGCCAAGGGCATTAACCTAGCAGGTATGTGCTGTACCGCCAATGAAATCCTGATGCGGCACGGTGTACCTATTGCCGGTAACTTCCTGCAACAGGAACTGGCAATCATTACTGGCGCAGTGGAAGCTATGGTGGTCGATGTCCAGTGCATTATGCAGGGCATCGGTGAGGTGTCGAAGTGCTATCACACCAAGATTATTACCACCGACGAAAGAGCTAAGATTCAGGGTACAACTTATATGCACTTTGATGAATCCAATCCTGTTGAATCTGCCAAGGCAATTGTAAAAGCCGCTATTGATAACTTCCCCAATCGCAAACCGGGAGCTATCATTCCCAAACACAAGTCAGAACTGATTGCTGGTTTTAGTCATGAAACCATTAACTACTTACTTGGTGGTATGTTCCGCGCTTCCTATCGCCCACTCAATGACAATATTATTAACGGCAGAATCCGTGGTGTTGCTGGTGTTGTTGGTTGTAACAATGCCCGTGTTACCCACGATGACGTCCATGTCAAACTCGTTAAAGAACTTATTAAGAATGATGTGCTTGTTCTACTTACCGGTTGCGCCGCTATGGCACTTGCCAAGACCGGACTAATGGTACCGGAAGGTGCGCAATATGCTGGCGAAGGCTTGCGTAGTGTCTGCGAAGCTGTAGGTATTCCGCCGGTCTTACATCTGGGAAGTTGTGTTGATAATGCACGTATATTGATCGCTGCGACAGCAATGGTAAAAGATGGTGGATTGGGTGATGATATCAGTGACCTCCCCGCTTGTGGCGCTGCCCCCGAATGGATGAGTGAAAAAGCTATATCTATCGGGCAGTACTTTGTTAGCAGCGGTGTCTACACAGTTTTCGGTGTCACCTGGCCTACCGTTGGGAGTAAAGAAGTCACCGACTTTCTCTTCAAGGATATGGAGAAGTTATACGGTGGCATGTGGGACTTCGAAACCGACCCCATGAAGATGGCACAGAAGATGATCGCACATATTGATGCGAAGCGCAAAGCACTCGGTATCGATAAGGCGAGAGAGCGCGTTCTGTACGATATGGAAATGCGACGGGAGATTTCATAATGCATATACCAGAACAAGGAGGAGGATTTACAGAAAATGTCTAAAATTATCGCATCAGCCGCCATAAGAGGTGCTCATAAGATAGTTGACCATGCCGAAGCCAAATGGAAAGAGGCAATGGATAAATGGGGTGCTAAAGAACCGGTTGGTTTCCCCAACACAGCCTACTACCTGCCTATTATTTACGGCATGCTTGGTCACAAAGTAGAAAAACTGGGGGACATGGAGCCAGTTCTGAAGAAATGCCGTAAACTCCTCCCGCCGCTTGTACGTGAAACACATCCCCTCCCCTATCTCGCTCCTGCTCTGGATGCTGGTATGGCAACCTTCTGGGCTGAAGAACTCCTGGAAGCCATAAGGTATCTTGAAACACCTAACTTCTACCTCCGAGGTGAAGATGTTACACCGGATAATATCTGGCTCGGCGCAGCTGATGATGTTATTATGAGAAAGCGTGGCGTTGAGTTTGTGGATGGCACGGCGCCTGGTTTTGCCGCTATCCTCGGCGCAGCGCCTACTAAAGAGATCGCCGCCGTTATTGCCCACGAACTCCAGAAGAAAAACCTGTATGTCTTTATGGCAGCAGAGTATAACGGGAAACGTTTCTCCGAGCAACTCGTTGAAGCCGGTGTACAAATCGGCTGGGGCGTACGTCTGGTCTCGTTCGGACCGGATGTCAGTGCCACCGTTTTCGCCATGGGCTTCGCTACCAGAGCCGCTATGTCCTTTGGAGGCATCGAGCCTGGTGACTACCGAAAAATCCTCATTTATAATAAAGACCGTGTTTTTGCATTTGCCCTACCAATGGGCTATGTTACCGATGAATGGTACGCAAATGCGGCGGGAGCTATCAACTGGGGCTTCCCTGTTATTGCCGATACGCCAATCCCAGAGGTTTTACCCACCGGTATCTGCACATACGAGCATGTTGTTTCTAATATCCCTCATGACCAGCTGGTTGCCAGGGCAATTGAAGTACGCGGTCTCAAAGTAACTGTTACAGAAATTCCCATACCTGTTGCCTACGGTCCAGCTTTTGAAGGCGAGCGCGTCCGCGGCGATGATATTTACCTCGAAGCTGGCGGCGGTCGCACCCAGATGGTGGAATGGGTTACTTCAAAACGCATGGATGAAGTAGAAGATGGCAGAGTTGAGGTCATTGGTCCGGAAATAACTGATGTCCCTCTTAAGTCTACTCTACCAATGGCAATCACTGTTGAAGTAGCCGGTCGTCAATTTGAAGCGGACTACGAACCCATTCTGGAACGCCAGATTCATCATCTCATCAACTACGCGCAGGGTGTTATGCATATCGGTCAGCGCGATATTGCCTGGCTCCGTGTTTCTAAACAGGCAGTAGAAAAAGGTTTCAAGCTGGCACACATCGGTACTATTCTCCATGCTAAACTGCACCAGGATTTCGGTAGAATCTTCGACAAGCTACAGGTAAAGATATACACCGACCCCGCTAAGGTTAAGGAAATAGTTGAGAAAGCGCGTGCCGTTTATGCAGAACGCGACGCTAGAATCGAGGGTATGACTGACGAGACCACGGAGATGTACTACTCCTGCACCCTCTGCCAGTCATTTGCTCCCAGTCATGTCTGCGTAATCAGTCCGGAGCGTACTGGTCTATGTGGTTCATACAACTGGATGGACTGCAAAGCATCTTTCGAAATTAATCCCACTGGTCCCAACCAGCCAGTGCCCAAGGGTGAAATTATTGATCCTAAACTGGGGCAATTCAAGGGTGTTAATGATTTCGTCGTCAAGGCATCGCGCGGCAAGATTGACCATTACAACTTCTATAGTCTGGTCAATGACCCAATGACCACCTGCGGATGCTGTGAAGCTATTGCTGCCGTCCTGCCAATGTGTAACGGTTTAATGACGGTGAACCGTGATTTCGCCGGTATGACTCCCTGTGGTATGAAATTCACCACACTTGCCGGTACCATCGGTGGCGGGATCAGCACCCCGGGTTTTGTCGGTCATGGCAAGTATAATATCACCCAGAGGAAATTCCTCATCGGCGATGGCGGTCTACTGAGAATGGTCTGGATGCCCAAAATGCTCAAGGAAGAAATTGGTGAGAGGTTCAAGGCAAGAGCCACTGAAATGGGCGTTCCCGACCTTCTGGATAAGATTGCAGATGAGACAATCGGCACTACTGAAGATGAAATTCTACCCTTCCTCACAGAGAAAGGTCATCCAGCGCTAAGTATGCCCCCGATTATTGGTTAAGAAAGGAGACAACGAATGGCACTTTCCGGGATACAGATATTTAAACTATTACCCAAAACGAACTGTGGCAAGTGTGGTATTCCTACCTGTCTCGCCTTTGCTATGAACCTGGCAGCAGGGAAAGCCGAACTCAGCTCTTGTCCAACGGTTTCCGAAGAAGCTAAAGCGCAGTTAGCTGAAGCATCTGCCCCACCTATTCGCCCTATTACTGTTGGTACAGGTGCAACTGCATTCAAGGTCGGTGGCGAAACAGTGATGTTCCGTCATGAAAAGAGATTTGAAAATCCGACAGCTATCGCAGTTCTTGTAACTGATGCAATGTCGGATGCTGATGTTACGGCACGTGTGGACAAGTTCAATAAGTATACCTATGAGCGTGTGGGGTTAAAACTACGGGCTCAAGCTGTTGCCATAAAAAGCGAAAGCGGGGATGCGGCAAAGTTCGAGGCGTTAGTTGGTAAGGTAGCCAAGGCAACTGATGGCGCACTTATTTTAATGAGTGATAAGCCTGAAGTACTGTCAGCCGGTCTCAAAGTAGTTGCCGCTCGTAAACCGCTTATCTACGCTGCAACTAAAGCCACAGTAGAAGCGGTGGGTAAACTTGGCAAGGAAAATGGCTGCCCCGTTGCAGTTAAAGGGGCTAACCTTGATGAAGTTGCGCAAATGACCGATATACTGGAAAAAGCTGGTGTTAAAGACCTCGTTATTGATTCCGGCGCTCGTTCAGTAAAACAGGCTTTTCAGGATCAGCTGATTATCAGAGGTTCCGCACTGGTGAAAAAATTCCGACCTCTAGGCTATCCAACCATCACTCTACCTTGCGAAATGACTAAAAATCCTCTTAAGGAAGCTCTCATTGCTTCTATGTTTATTTCAAAATATGCAGGTATCGTGGTTCTATCTGACTTGCTCGGTGAAGTCCTCTTCCCGCTGGTAGTTGAGCGATTGAACATCTTCACCGACCCACAGAGACCATTGGCGACCACACCCGGTATTTATGAAATAGGTACTCCCAATGATGCCTCACCGGTACTCATTACCACCAACTTCTCCCTTACCTACTTCATCGTCTCGGGTGAAATCGAAGGCAGCAAAATACCCAGCTATCTGCTGGTTATGGATACCGAGGGGCTTTCGGTAATGACTGCCTGGGCGGCAGGTAAATTCGTTGCCGACCTCATGGCTGCGTTCATTAAAAAATCTGGCATTGATAGTAAGATCAAGCACCGTAAACTCATTATCCCCGGCTATTCTGCCTCAGAAAGCGGTGGACTTGAAGAAGAACTGCCTGGCTGGGAAATTATGGTCGGTCCCAGAGAAGGTTCCCATATTCCGGCTTATCTCAAAGGCTGGAAGTAAAAACAGGAGGGAATGATGTATTTGATCGGGGAAAATCTTAATGTTATGTCCAAGACCCTTGGACCCGCAATGAAAGAACGGAATGCCAAGCCCATTCAGGAAATGGCAATTGAAGAGACAAAACAGGGCATGGACTACATTGACATCAACATTGGACCAGCACGTAAAGAAGGCGACAAGTTCATGGAGTGGATGGTTAAGACAGTACAGGAGGTTACAGATAAACCCCTCTCGCTGGATACAACCAATCCTCTTGCCATGGAAGCCGGATTGAAGGTACACAAAGGCAAAGCGCTTATTAACTCCATCTCTCTTGTAAGAATGGAGGAAGAACTGCCTTTTGTCGTGAAATACAATTGTGATTTCATCGGACTGCTTTGGGGTCGCGAGGGTTTACCGCGTGATGCTAACGAACGTGGTGCTATTGCCGCTGAATTGCTGTATTCCGCCAATGACAAAGGTATCACCAACGAGAAAATCTGGTTTGACCCAATTGTTACACCCGCAGTTAATATCGAATCGAACCATGTCAAACCTTGTCTTGAATTTATGAGCATGTTGCAAGATCTGGCGCCCGGCGCAGGGTCAGCTGTAGGCCTTTCAAATGTTTCTAACGGTGCACCTAACAATCTAAGACCGATTCTTAACCGTACCTATTTGATGATGTTAATGAAATATAACATCCATTCGGCGATTGTAGATGCATTCGATCAGGATTTAATTAACATCGCTCGCGGTAAGAGACCAGAACTGGTCAAAATCGTCCACCAGGTTATGGATGGTGAGCAGATAGACAATACTAAGCTCACCCCGGAACAAATTCAATACGTAAAGACAGTTAAAGTACTACTGGGTATTAACCTGTATTCACACTCCTGGTTGGACACGTAAACAAAGGAGATTTCTGCAAAATAAAGGTGTCTGTTGTGCCGTAGTCGGTGTAAACGAGATCGGTGCAACAGACACAGTTTTTTAATTAACAATAATCAATTGCCAATAGACAAACAAAGTTAAATACTGTAAATTTTATATTGTATTTTTGAAATTTGCATATTATTTGAATCTTGTTAGTTGATATTTGGGAGATGGATAGGCGTGGATTATTAGGAGGGTGCTATGGTTTGGCAACCACCAAAAGATAAAACCGTTTACAATTTAGATGTTGCATTCGACATCGCACGCGAAAATCTAGCAAAAGCCAACATTAAAAAACAGTGTGAGCGTAGTGGCGCCGAACTTCAACGTGATGGAACGGTTACAATTCGCTATCTGAACCAGACCTATCGTTTAAACATTACAAAGGCTGATATCTCGCTTGTGGGTAGTAAAAAGGAAGTACCTCTTAGAGATAAAATCCTTCTCATTCACTATTTTGTACAATCGAAAGGTACACTACCATCGAAGAACCAGATTACATATCGTGACCTGCCTGGTGGTTTGGTTTACTTTCCTACCTTCGAGAAACGAACGGTTGAACCACTGGTCGATTGCTTTGGTAGTATACCATCCAGAATAATCAAGGCTGGTGAGGTACTGGGAGCATCATCACCGCATATGGGTGATGCCTCACTGCTAATAAACGCCTTTCCACACGTGCCAATATATGTACTCATATGGGCAAGCGATACGGAACTACCGCCGGGAGGTAATATACTTTTCGACGCTAATATAAATGATTACCTTGATTCAGAAGACGTGACCATCGTGTGTGAGACAATTACCTGGCGGCTCATTAATTACGCCAACTCGTTGTAAATGATGGAAGTAACCGGAATCATTCTCGCAGGCGGAAAAAACCTCCGATTAGGTAGAAATAAAGCACTGGAGAAAATCGGTGGTGTTACTGTCATCGAACGTGTCGTCATGAGTCTGAAGCCTATTGTCAACCATCTTGTGATCGTTACAGCCGATGGTAAAAATCATCTAATAACTATCTCCTCAGCTAAATTCGTGGCAGATATTTATCCGGGAAAAGGACCGCTTGGTGGAATCTACACAGGGCTTTCTGCATCCCGCACTGAACTGAACATCGCTGTTGCCTGCGATATGCCATTTCTAAATACGGAATTATTCAAGCATATGCTGAAATTAGCACGTGGTTTCGATGCAGTAATCCCCAGAACCAAAGAAAGTCTCTTTGAGCCGCTACACGCTGTCTATTCAAGAACCTGCCTGCAGGTGATAAAAAACCATCTTGAGTCAGAGCAATTGAGTATACGGGCTTTCCTTGCCGAGGTAAAGGTGCGCTACATTGAAGAAGCTGAGTGCCGGCAGTATGACCCTGAGCTTCTCTCCTTTTTCAATATGAACCGCCAGTCAGACTATGAACGAGCTCTGAAAATAGCGGGAAATCAATAGGGACTTTTCGACAAATCATCTTCTAATTTTTATATCCAAACTGGATTTGCTTTAATTACACAAAAGAATCTTCATAGCTACCACCATCTGTCATTCCAGCCCTCACGCTTCACTCAGGGTAAACTCCGGCTGGAATCCACGAAGACAGCAGTGTCTTCTTTTGTCAGGCAAAGCTTCTCCTATACAACCACCCTCACCCTTACCCTCTCCCTTAGAAACAAGGGAGAGGGAATAAATTTAAGAGGATTGCATCCTCTTACACTGCCTGCTCCTCCCTTCCTTCCAATCGTTTTCACCGTTTATCTTGGACCTCAGTGTCTTCTATAATGAACACTTCCTCGATACTTGACTTCAGGGCTTTCGCCACCTTATATGCCAATATCAAAGATGGGTTATATTTCCCTTTCTCTAGATAAAGCATTGTTTGTCTGGTGACTCCCACCATCTCCGCCAGTTCATCCTGAGTTATATCGTACCGCGCTCTGAGTTCTTTTATTCTGGTTTTTATTATCATGTTAAAAAGCCTTATTTTCGTTTATCCCCTACGATAGTAATAGAATAGATATGAAATTATGTAAAATAATAATCCGCTTGTAATTGTAATCAACACCCATAGCGAGTCCAAGGATGTGTTTTCGATTATAAGCTGATGCACGAATAAAGCTACATAAGTCGCAAACCAAGCGTTTCGAGCACTCTTGGCAGATATTATATTTACGCTTTCATCCCAACCACCCATGTTTATCGCACTTCCTGCTCTCATTCTGCGGAATATGATAACCAGTAGAATTGTAATAAAAATAAACAAGACTAATAGACGAGGCAACCATGGTGCATTTGATATTTCAATATCGAGGTCCTGTAAAGTTTCTGCTAAAAGAACACCCGCAAAGACACCTGTAAAATATGTAAACCAATCCGTATATTTTAATCTGATCATTCTTCCCTCCCAATTCACGTAATATCATTCTTACTAATTGTTAGAAATATATTACATTTTTTCAAATTTGTCAAGGGGTCATGAGTAAATGATAAAATAGTACATCTATACGTGATCTAAAATTCATCGGGAGGAATTCAACATGGCAGATTGGTACAAGGTTAAAGCTACGGTTACCAGCCAAAATGGTCACTGCGAAGCCGGGCACAAGGTTGGTGATGAATACCTCATTGGTGATACGTTACCAGATGGAATGTGTACCTGGGCTTTCTATACACTCTTTCCTTTTATTTCTGCTTTACAATCAGGCGGTGCTTTTCCCTGGGAAAAAGATAAAGATACCGCAATTGTCGCCTGTCCTGACCCAACAAATCCTGTCGTGTTTGAATTAAGGCGCATCAAATAATCGATATTCAAGTACTTCCATCTATTATCTGCGAATCTTGAACAGCTTGAGTCAATGATTCTTCATACCTTGAAACTAGAGTTTAGCATTTAGAGCTTTTTATCTTGCTATTATGCCTGAAATTGAGTAGCATTAAAGTAGGTTTCAATATTGATAGAGACAGATTTATCAGTACTCGTAGCTTTGGGGGGTGGTCTACTATCCTTCCTGTCTCCTTGTGTTTTGCCCCTCGTACCTGCCTACTTCGGTAGTATTGCCGGGACACAGGTATTTGAACCACAAGTCCGCAAGATTCACCTGCCCATCTTTCTCCACTCTCTCGCCTTTGTCATTGGTTTCTCGCTCGTTTTTGTAGGACTGGGAGCTCTGGCGGGATGGCTGGGATTTACTTTAGCCTCCCAGATAATATTGAAAAGGATTGCAGGTGCTTTACTGATTACATTTGGAGTCTTTATGCTACTGGCAATTAAAATCCCCTGGCTTAACTTTGAAAAAAGGATCTCTCCCGGTAAGAGTACAACTACCGGCTATTTCCGCTCATTACTTATCGGGGGAATTTTTGCTTTTGCCTGGACACCCTGCGCCGGTCCAATACTCGGTGGGATTCTGACACTGGCAGTGGATAAAGCCACCATCTGGCAGGGTGCTTATCTACTTGCTGTCTATTCACTGGGATTGGGCATCCCCTTTCTAATCATGGGTATTGCTTTCGACTTTCTGCTACCGCTCGTAAAACAACTCAATAAATATTCTCTTATCTTTTATCTTGTAAGCGGTCTATTACTCATCACTGCCGGTATTCTCACACTCACTGGAGGGCTGGGTTAGTATGAAACATATGAGAACATTATTTACATTCATTCTGATATCGACTCTAATGCTTTCTCTCATAGCCTGCTCTCCTTCAAACTCTAATAGCAATGATACGATAGGGAAGGTAACAGATTATCGCTCCAATACAGCGCAACAAATAATTAAAAATGGTCCAGCTCCCGATTTTCAAATGCAGATGCCAGATGGCAAGATAAAATTTTTAAGCGACCTGCATGGGAAAGTCGTACTACTCAACTTCTGGAGAATAAATTGTCCCTATTGTATTCTGGAAATGCCATACCTGCAGGATGCCTATAACGAGCTCTCAGCAGAGGAAGTTGTTATTTTGGGTATAAATACCAGCGATTCTGAGAATGAGATTATAAAGTTTCTGACTAGTAAAAAGCTATCTTTCCCTATTATCCGTGATTCAGATTTCTATGTCTCAACATTATATCAAGTACGATACGTACCCACTACCTATCTCATCGATAAAACTGGTAATATACAGATTGTGAAAATAGGAGCTTTCGCAAATGCTAACGACATAATCACAGCATTAAAGGCGTTACTTCAATAATTACGTTTCACGGGAGGCAACCAAAATGGGCGATATAATTAATGAAGCTTATGGGGTTATCCAGTGTAAGGAATGCCCCTGGTATAAGTCCTGTGTTACACCAATGCGCTTTACCACGGAAGACCTCAGGCGTCAACTAGAATCGCAGGCGGCACTAATGGGACAATCAGCAGAAATTGATAGCAACATGCAAAATATGTTGGCTGGGATGGCAATCTCAGCTCAGAACTCACTATTGGAAAGTTGTCCAGTGTTTATCGACCGCTTACGAGCTAATGCTGAGCTTGCACAGAAGGTAAAGCAGTTGATGCAAAACTGGAGCAAGGAAGAGAAACCTAAATAACAACAGGAGTACTTGATGGAAGACGATAAACAGGTAAAGGACAGGAAACTCGCCGAACTCAAGGAACGCCGCGAAAAAATAATAGGAATGGGCGGTAAAGAACGGGTTGCTGCCCAGGTGAAGAAAAATAAGCTTACTGCTCGGGCACGGATCGACTTACTTCTGGATAAAGGCACGTTTCATGAGACGGGCATCTTTGCACGCCATCGCAACCTGGGTGCATATGAAGATGTCCCTGCTGACGCCGTGGTAACCGGCTATGGTGAAATCAATGGTCGCAAGGTATACATTTACGCCCAGGACTTTACAAGTATGGGTGGTACAATGGCAGAGATGCAATCGAAAAAAATATGCGAACTAATGGATAGCGCCATGCGTATCGGTTGTCCTGTCATCGCCCTGAACGACTCCGGTGGTGCTCGTATCCAGGATGGAGTGGACTCGCTTGCCGGTTATGGACAGCTATTCCGCCGGAACACCCTGGCTTCCGGGGTTATTCCGCAGATTTGTGCGATACTCGGACCTACCGCAGGTGGTGGCGTTTACTCCCCCGCCTTAATGGACTTCATCTTTATGGTAAAGGGTATCAGCTATGCTTACATCACCGGTCCCCGTGTCGTCAAAGCCTCTACCGGACAGGATGTCAGTGATGAAGATTTAGGTGGTGCTATTGTTGCCCAGAAAAAAGCAGGAGTAGTCTGCCGTTCGGAGAATACCGAAGCTGAATGTTTCCAGAGTATTCGGGAACTGCTGAGCTATCTGCCATCCAGCAATCGTGAAAAACCACCACACCTAGAATCTGAAGATAGCCCGGTTCGCACCGACCCGGTACTATTCGATATCGTACCAGCCAATCCCAGTAAACCTTATGATATGAAGAAAATCATTGAGCGAGTTTTTGATCAGAGAAAAGACGATAAGAAAAACTACTTCGAACTTTTCCCTCTCTTCGCCACGAATATCCTTACCTGTTTTGCACGTCTTAACGGTTGGTCAGTGGGCATCATTGCCAACCAGCCTATTTCAAAAGCCGGTAGTCTGGATATCGATGCCAGTGATAAAGCCTCACGTTTTATCAGGTTCTGTGATGCCTTTAATATTCCAGTCGTAAATCTGGTTGATGTCCCGGGATATCTACCCGGCACCGACCAGGAATGGGGTGGTATCATTCGTCACGGTGCCAAGATGCTTTACGCTTATTCTGAAGCCACTGTACCTAAGCTGACACTCACTATCCGTAAAGCCTATGGTGGTTCATACCTCGGCATGTGTAGTAAAGACCTTGGTGCAGACTTTGTTTTCTGCTGGCCTACCACCGAACTTGCCGTAATGGGTGCAGATGGTGCGGCCCCAATTATTTTCCGTAAAGAACTGGAAAAAGCTTCTAATCCTGAAGAACTTTTGCAGGAGAAAATACGACAATATCGGGAGGAATTTGCCAATCCTTATCTCGCTGCTGAGCACCTGCACGTCGATGATGTCATCGACCCGTCAGAGACCAGGATTAATCTCATCACAGCGCTGGAACATCTGCAGAACAAACGAGAAGAGAGACCATCTAAAAAGCATGGCGTAATACCGACATAAGAGGAATAAGTTTGTTATATATATTATACGGACCCGATGACTACTCCATTGCACAAGAATTGGAAGCTGTCAAGCAAACAGCTGGCGATCTTTCAGCACTCTCTACAAATACGGCAACACTCGTTGGCAGTGAAATAACAGTAAATGATTTTCGGGTTGCTTGTGAGACGGTCCCTTTTCTAGCTGACAAACGTCTGGTTATTGTTTATGGTCTTTTAGAGCGGTTCATGCCCAAACAAATGCCTCGTTCTAGCGCAAGAAGACGTGAAGCTCCACTTATAAATCACGAAGTTCTAGGGGACATTATCAATAACATTCCTGACAGCACCATTCTTGTTCTTATTGAGAACGAACTGAAAGACTCGAATCCCCTATTCAAAATTATTACCCGCAAGGCACAAACAAAAGCTTTTCCCATGCTTAAAGCGCCGCAACTACGGGAATGGATGATCAAACGTGTTACTGAGGAAGGTAGTAGTATATCACCTTCTGCAATTACTATGCTCACTCGCCTTATCGGAAGTAATTTGTGGTTTATGTCAAGTGAATTAAAGAAATTAGCACTTTATACTGACGGGCATCGTATCGAAGAAAAAGACGTAAAGGCTCTGGTGAGCTATACTCAGCAGTCTAATGTCTTCGCCATGGTTGATGCCATTGTTGAGTTCGATATCCATAAAGCGGAAACTATGCTTCAACAACTTCTGAGTGAGGGTAGTTCCCCTACTCAACTATTAAATATGCTCAGTCGGCAGATGCGCCTGATCGTCCGTGCTAAGGAGTTAAAACAACAGAAAGTATCTGAGACAGAAATGCGTGGTCGCCTGGGACTTACTGCGGATTGGTTAGTTCGTAAAACAATGGAACAAGCAAGCCACTATACCTATCCTCGTCTCCGACAAGTATACCAGCAGTTACTGGATACTGACATCGCCATAAAAACTGGTAAATATGAAGGCGAGCTTGCGCTCAATATCCTGGTCGCTGAACTCTGTCAGAATTCGAGATATGACACATTACCGCAGCAAATACAGGGGGTTGCTGTCTGAATCATGCCGAGTAAAATGGCACTCGTCGATTTTAATAAATGCCATCCGGAATCATGTAACAAAGGCATCTGTGCTGCCGCAGAAGCCTGCCCCAGAAAACTAATGAAGCAGGAGAAACCTAACCAACCGCCAATGACAAATCCATCGGCATGTCAGGCTTGTGCAGACTGTGTGAGAGCATGTCCTAAAAAAGCTATCAAGATTGTGACGATTTAATATGACCAGGAATTCACATCCTCAGCCAATCACGTTAAATGAACAAACTCGAGTAAAAAGGAAAACCTGTGTAATATTGAAAAAATTCCGTAAGCAGCGTTCTAATCTTATTCCAATACTACAATCAGTCCAACATCAACTCGGATTCCTGTCCAGCGTAGCAATGACAGAGATTGCCGATTATCTTGGTATCCCTCCCGTAGACGTATACGAAGTCGTCACCTTTTATAACCAGTTCCGATTGAATCCTCCAGGCAAGCATTCCATACGAGTTTGTTTGGGGACTGCCTGTCATATGAAAGGTGGGTATATCACTCTTGATGCATGGGAAAGACGGTTAAACATTAAACATGGACAGACTACTTCCGACCGCGAGTTTGACCTCGACACGGTTGCTTGTGTGGGTTGTTGTACCATGGCGCCTGTTACAGTAGTAGACGAAAAACCTGAAGCTAAAGTTGAACCGACCAAAGTTGACGGACTATTACTTGCCTTTCATCGTGAGAAGGAAAGCAAAGGTACGAAAAATTCGTGACTAGTAACGATATTACCTTCAAATTTGAACAACTCGAAAAGAATGCAGAAGCCAACTGGCGTAATCTTGTCAGTAGCGGCAAGCCCGTGATCATGGTAGGCACCGCTACCTGCGGACGTGCTGCCGGTGCTCTTGATGTGTTGCAAGCTTTCAAAGAAGAAATTAAACTGCACGGAATAGAATGCCCTGTGGTTGAAGTCGGTTGTATGGGTCATTGCTATGCCGAACCTCTTGCTATCGTTAGCAAACCGGGTAATCCGGCAATTTGCTACAGCCACGTAAATCCGGTAATTGCGCAAAGACTAGTCAAAGAATATATCCTCGGGGACGATCCCTGTCTGGAATTTGTGCTTGGTGCAATGGAACCCAATGACCTTATTCCCAGCTTCCAGGACTTCCCCCGCGCCTCATTTGAGCAGAAAATACTTCTTAAAAACTGTGGCTTCATCGATCCCACGGACATTGATCACTATCTTGCTAATGGTGGTTATTCTACTTTGACTAAATCACTGCAGATGCCACCAGAAGAAATCATCAGCCAGATTACGAAGTCGGGACTGCGAGGAAGGGGCGGCGCTGGCTTTTCAGCAGGAGAGAAATGGGAGATCTGCCGCAATACACATGGTCGACCCAAGTATCTAATATGCAACGGTGATGAAGGCGACCCGGGCGCTTTTATGGATCGGTCTATTCTGGAGAGCGATCCCCACTCTGTGTTGGAAGGAATGCTGATTGCTGCTTATGCTATTGGTGCCCGCTATGGTTACCTCTATATCCGAGCTGAGTATCCTCTTGCTGTGGAACACACCCGGATAGCTCTAAAACAGGCTAATCATCATCATTTGCTCGGTAGACACATACTCGGCAGCGATTTCAATTTTGATGTTACTTTATTTCAGGGTTCGGGGGCATTTGTTTGCGGAGAAGAGACTGCTCTGATTGCTTCACTGGAAGGTAACGCCGGTATGCCCCGTCACCGTCCTCCATATCCGCCAGTTTATGGCCTTTACGGAAAGCCAACAGTGGTTAATAACGTGAAAACTCTGGCTTTTATACCGCACATTTTAAAAAATGGCGCAGACTGGTTTGCGAATATTGGCACGAAAACGAGCAAAGGCACTGCTGTCTTTGCCCTGGCTGGAAAAGTAGTCAGTACCGGGCTGATAGAGGTGCCTATGGGCACTACACTACGTCAGGTCATCTTCGATGTTGGAAGTGGCATACCACATAACAGGCAGTTTAAAGCTGTCCAGATTGGTGGACCGTCCGGCGGGTGTTTACCGGAATCGGCATTAGACCTTCCCATCGATTTCTCTTCATTGACTGAAGCCGGCGCAATGATGGGTTCAGGTGGAATGGTAGTACTCGACGAAGACGACTGTATGGTAGAAATTGCCCGTTATTTCCTGGAGTTCACACAGAAAGAATCATGTGGTAAGTGCACCTTCTGCCGTCTGGGAACAAGACAGATGCTGCAGATTCTAGATGACATCACTAAAGGGCGCGGCAGGATGGAAGACCTGGACGTATTGGAGCAATTAGCTGAGGATGTTCAGGCAGGTTCGCTATGCGGACTGGGGAAAACTGCTCCTAATCCTATTCTCACCACCCTACGCTATTTCCGAGATGAATATATAGCACATATCAAAGAGAAACGATGTCCCGCGTTAATGTGCCGAGACCTGATTGCATACTATATACTGCCAGATAAATGCGAACGCAGTTGTGATGCCTGTGTTGGCACCTGTACCGTAGAAGCCATCTCCGCTAATAAAAAACGCATCAAGGTTATCGACCAGGATAAGTGTATTAAGTGTGATACTTGCAGGGTTGCATGTCCTCCTCAATACAACGCCGTCATTAAACTCTCACCACCCAGTAAATTGCCGGTAACGAAGAAATAGCATGAAACACGTATTGCTGACTATCAACGGTAAGAAAATCACGGCACTTGCCGGAGAGAAACTACTCTGGACAGTTCTCGATAATGGCATCTATATACCTAATCTCTGCGGTTTACGTGAGAATCCTGAGCCATTGACAGCTTGCCGGTTATGCTGGGTAGAAATTGCTGGAAAAGACCGACCGGTCACCGCCTGCACTGAAACAGTTTCAGAAGGTATGATTGTCAACACTAAAGGTGATAGAGCCCTGCGATTAGCCAAACGTGGTTTTGAATTATTAATGGCATCACACGATCTTGATTGTGGACATTGCTTGAAAAATGGTAAATGTGAACTTCAGCACATTGCACATTACCTCAGGGTTAGTTTAAAACCGCGTAACCTGCGTAAATTGCTCAGAGACCTGCCTATTGATAATAGCCACCCTCTCTTCATCTACAATCCCAACAAATGTGTTCTATGTGGTCGTTGTGTCTGGGTTTGCAGGCATCACCTCAAGATTGGCATTTTCGGCTTCGCTCACCGTGGTTTCCAGAGACGTGTTACTACCTTTGGAGATGAGCCGATGGGTACCTCAGTTTGTGACAGGTGCCAGGAATGTGTGCTGATTTGCCCTACCGGGGCACTAACGCTTAAAAATAGTAATCAGAAGACAAGTAATAAGAAACTCAAGAACATTTAAGCGCTTTTCAATTTTTTAATAATCAAGTTATACAAACAGAAAGTGGGCATCACCTTTGTGATAATGCCCACCCTCTTACCTTGTTCGAGTTAAGGACTACTTGCCGATGCGGAACATCTTGGTGCCGCAAGTCGGGCAGACGCCCTGGGTAGCCGGTTTGCCATTCTTCATAGTAATGGCTTTGGCATTTTTCATTTCTTTCTTGGCGCGGCATTTGACGCAATACGCCTGCATTCAGTACTCCCTCCTTTTCCCTATTTGAATTGAATGATAAAACAATCTACGCACGCTTGTCAATAGCTTTGAGCGTGTTTTCGAGCCTATATTTTTTACGATTTGTGCCTGACCAGCCTCAAACCCCTTACGAAAGGACTAGAATTACCCTTAGAATGGCACCAAAAGAGGTGAATATGATAATATCTACTTCTCAAATATTTAATATTAAATATTGCTTCAAGAGATGAATCACGGAGAAAAGAATGAGCACACATAAGTCAATTAATCAAATAACCGACATGGAAGTCGCACGCCATTGGGATAGTAACGCTGACCTGTGGACTGAACACGTCCGTAAGGGATGGGATGCCTACCGTGAGTACTGGAATAACCCGGCATTCTTGAAGTTCATCGGTGATCTCAGCGGGAAAAAGGTGCTGGATGCAGGCTGCGGGGAAGGCTACAATACTCGCATCCTTGCGCATCAAGGCGCAAAGATGACAGGCATAGATATCTCTCGTAAGATGATTTCTCACGCGCGTCAGGCAGAAAAGAAAGAACCATTAGGTATCCACTATGAGATTACTTCTTATTCAGACATTTCTATATTCACTGATAACTCCTTCGATGCAGTTGTATCGTTCATGGCTTTGATGGATGGTACAGACTATAAAGGGGCATTAAAAGAAATTTACCGAGTGCTACGTCCTCATGGCAAACTTTATTTCAGTATTAACCATCCTTGTTTTATGACCCCTGGCTTTGGTTGGTTGGGAGAGAAAGACTCTCCTGATGTAAAATTGACCGTATCTGGTTACTTTAAACGAAAAGCATCGGTTGAACGATGGCATTTCTCACAGCTACCTGATCCTGAAAGTGTTCCGTTCTTTTCTGTACCTCGTTTTGATAGAACCCTTTCCGATTACCTTAATACACTTATCGAGACAGGATTTATTTTGAAAAAAATAGGGGAACCGGAACCTACCTCTGAAACCTGTAAAAAACATCCATTTCTAAATAAATGGAAGTCTACTGCCGCTCTATTTATGTACATACATGCCATTAAACCGTGATTGAAAAATCGTTTTTAATATCAGATCGAGCGACTATTAATAAATCCATGCTCGCTCGTAAAAGTTCATTTTTGACATTGATAGCTCCGATAGCTTAAAATCTCCATCAATAAATTGAATGGAAGGAAAAGATAAAATGTCTACCGCTTTAAAAGGTATCAAGGTAATTGATTGCTCTCAGGTTGCTGCTGTGCCGATGTGCGCACGTATCCTTGGCGACTTTGGGGCAGATGTGATCCACATCGAGAATCCGGTTACCGGCGACTATTGGCGCAATTTTTTAAAAGCCCAGGTTGATTCCGGTCAGGCTTGTCCATCAGAATTCGATTACAACTGGGAGAATTACAACCGTAATAAACGGAGTGTTACCGTTGACCTGACCAAGGAAAGCGGGCAGGCAATCATGCACAACATGGTAAAGCAGGCTGACGTTTTTCTCAGCAATCTTCGCTCCTTTGAACTGGAGAGGTTTAAGCTGGAATACGAAACTCTAAACAAGATAAATCCGCGCATCATCTGGGGGAATGTCAATGGCTATGGTAAATCAGGCCCGGACAAAGACCTACCGGCTTATGATGCCACCGCCTACTGGTCACGCGCTGCTATTCCTTATGTCATGTCCCAGCCGGGTATGCCTGTTTGGGGATATCGACCAGGTATCGGTGATAACGTGGTTGGCATGTCTCTCGCCTATGGTGTCATGCAAGCCCTTTATCTCAGAGAAAAAACTGGCCTTGGTCAGGAAGTAGATGTCTCGTTATTCCACACCGGACTTTTCCAGATATCATTTGACGTTTCCGGTTCGCTTATCACTGGAAAGGACTTTGCTGACTGGCGGACCTCTCCCCCAGTAGAGCTACAACAGCAAGCATTGGGTATCATGATGCAACTTATGGCTTTCTACAACATTAAAATGACGAGCCCGTTGACCGGCGCTTATTTTACTAAAGACGCCAGGACTATAATGTTCATCATTTTGCAGCCCGACCGCTACTGGGCAAAATTCTGTAAGGCGTTAGGAAGGGAAGACCTTCTGGAAAATCATAAATACGACACAATAGAAGGCCGCGCCGAAGACCTGATGCAACTCAGGCAGATTTTCTCAGAAAGATTTTTGACCAAAACCCTGGATGAATGGCGTCCTTTGCTGGAGGGAATACCCTATGCTCCTAACCAGAGTCTTCTTGAGGCGGCTAACGATATTCAAGCTACTGAGAGTGGATGTTATGTTAGCTATGAACATCCTCAAAAGGGAGTTATCCGACAGGTGGCTAATCCAGTTATTATGAGCAAGGATCCGGCGTCAGTCAGGATGGCAGCTCCCGAATTCGGACAGCACACGGAGGAAGTATTGCTTGAATATGGCTATTCATGGGAAGATATTGCTAAATTTAAAAATGAAGGTACTATAGCTTAAAAATACGCCCATAATTACACAGCACTGAAAATATAAAATAATTTGTACGGTAGCTCTGAATAACTAACATAAAAGCTGAGAATTTTTACGTGGAAATTATTCAGGGAAACAGAACGCATATTGAAGATTGCCTGCGAATTGCTCGTAATCTACCGCAGTATTTTACTCAGGATGCTACAAAAAACTTAAGTAAGGATATTTCTACCCACCAACTATTTGTTGCCGTCGATTCAAGTGAAGTCAGAGGATTTATTACTTTGATTCAAAAATCCCCTTTCGTAGCTGAGATTTCCTGGCTTGCTGTGCATCCGGAACACCAGCACAAAGGAAACGGCTCCGCATTAGTAAACTACATAGCCACGAAGTTGAAAAATACAGGAGTCAAAGTTCTCGAAGTAAAGACCTTGTCGCCTGGGACTGATTATTTACCCTATGAAAATACAAGGCGTTTTTATGACAAGTCAGGGTTTTTATTAATGGACATTATCGATCCTTATCCCGGATGGGAACCGGGCAATCCCTGTGCCGTGTATGTTAAGATTCTATAGAGGCATTTTCACCCTGTAATAAAGGAGTCTTAAGTGATTGTAAAGAAACTGGAATTGGGTGCATTCGCCGCTAACTGCTTCATTGTTGGTGATGAAGAAACAAAAGAGGGAATGATCATTGACCCAGCTGCAGATGGCAACTCAATTATGAAGAATGTTAATGCACTGGGATTGAAAATCAAGATGATTGTCCTCACCCACAGCCATATGGACCATATCGGGGCACTGGCAGAAGTCAAAGAGAAAACTGGTGCACCTCTGGCAATCCACGCAGAAGAAGCTGGCTCTTTACAGAGACCGCAATTCCGCATGATAATGGCACCTTTTTCCAAACGTCCACCACCCGCGGATATCATTCTCAAAGATGGCGACACGATCAATGTCGGTAAGCTCAGTTTTAAAGTACTGCATACGCCAGGTCACACACCCGGAGGTATCAGCCTGTATACTCAAGGAATTGTTTTTACCGGCGATACACTCTTCAATTTTGGCATCGGCAGAGCTGATTTTCCCGGCTCTAATTATGAACAGGAATTGGAAAGTATTAGCAAAAGGCTGATGACATTACCCGATAACACGAAAGTATGTCCCGGACATGGACCAGATACAACTATTGGCGTCGAGCGGAGGGCTAATCCCTTTCTCAACGGCGAGATGTAATTTACCTAATCTAAAAAGAAGAGGGGCTTCGCTTTATTAGGAAACCCCTCTTTTCTTTGCCTTACCCGGGAAATTATCTAGATTCCGAAGAGATTCCCGAAGAAAAGACTGACGCTCAGTGTCACACCCACAAAAACGATGGACACCATTGACATCAATTTAATAAGAATGTTCAACGATGGACCTGATGTGTCCTTGAACGGATCGCCAACAGTATCACCGACCACTGCTGCTTTATGTGCATTCGAGCCTTTTCCACCATGCGCGCCTGATTCTACGTATTTCTTAGCGTTATCCCAGGCACCGCCGGAATTTGCCAGCATGATAGCAGTAACAAATCCACAACTCATACCACCCAGGAGAAGACCCATTACAGCTGCCGGTCCTAATAGAAGACCTACAGCGACCGGTACAATAATTGCCATTAAAGCAGGCACAACCATCTCGCGTTGCGCACCTGCCGTTGAAATACTGACACACCGTGCATAATCTGCTTTCGCGGTACCCTGCATTAATCCCGGTATTTCGCGCCACTGCCGGCGTACTTCTTCAACCATACGACCGGCATTACGACCGACGGCTTTGTTGGTCATAGCGCAGAAGACAAAGACCATCATTGCGCCTATCATCAAGCCGACAACTACCCTTGGATTCATAATCGTAAGCTGGTAGACATCAATAAAATCGTTCAGGGTAGCGTTCTTTGCTTCCTGCAATGTCCAGGAAATGCCAGGCATAACTTCCGCTAATCCATCTACACTGTGTTCAGCAATACGGACTAAAGCCGCCCTGAGTTCATCAATATAAGCTGCAATCAATGCCAGTGCGGTTAATGCAGCGGAACCAATAGCAAAACCCTTGCCGGTTGCCGCTGTAGTATTCCCAATGGCATCAAGTTTGTCCGTACGTTCGCGTACCACAGGATCCAATCCAGCCATTGTCGCATTACCTGCTGCATTGTCTGCGATAGGTCCGTATGCATCTGTTGCCAGTGTGATACCGAGTGTGGAAAGCATACCGACAGCGGCAATACCGATACCATAAAGACCGCGCATTGGTTCCACAAAACCACCTGCCAACCAGTAACTCGCGAAAATACCTATCGCAGTCGCAATTACCGGAATACCAGTCGATTGCATACCTACCGAGAATCCAGCAATGATAACAGTCGCCGGACCGGTCGCTGTCTGGTCTGCAATCTCTTTAGTTGGTTTATAGTCATAGGAAGTGTAGTATTCTGTAGACTTACCGATAACAATACCTACCACCAACCCAATTACGATAGATAACCATATTTTCACTGCTTCCATCACACCACCGGCAAGCTGGTCTTTCAGCAGTAATACAACAACAAAACCAGACGCGATGGCAATAAGAATAGCACTGGTGTTAACCCCCATACCCAGTGCACTGAGCAGGGTTTTTTGTGAAGCCCCTTCCTTCGTTCTAACCATAAGAACACCAATGACCGAGAAAATCACTCCCAGACCTGCAATCAACATCGGGATGACAATTCCCAAAATGCCAAGACCGGCTGATACACCAAGTACGGCGGCTGATAAGATAGCGCCACAATATGATTCGTACAAATCAGCGCCCATACCAGCTACGTCACCGACATTATCACCGACATTATCTGCGAGCACCGCTGGATTTCTCGGGTCATCCTCAGGAATACCAGCCTCTACTTTGCCCACCAGGTCGGAGCCAACATCTGCAGCTTTGGTGAATATACCACCACCGACACGGGCGAAGAGCGCCTGTGTACTGGCGCCCATACCAAAAGTCAACATCGTGACTGTAATTTCAGTCAGGCTATAATCCCCAACATTCGATAAAATCAGGAACCACAAGCAGATATCCAGCAATCCAAAGCCAACCACAACCAAACCCATGACAGCGCCACTTCTGAAGGCAACTTTCAGCGCCCTATCCAGTGATGTACGCGCCGCATTGGCTGTGCGTGCATTTGCATACGTAGCGGTTTTCATACCCAGCCAACCACATAAACCAGAAAAGAAACCGCCCGTTAAAAAGGCAAAGGGAACCCAACGGTTCATAATTGGTACGCTTAAACCGAATGCCAGATAAGCGAAAATCATTGCTAGAACAACCAGGACAATAGCAACTATTTTATATTGTCGCTTTAAATAAGCAATGGCACCCTCACGTACGCCCTGGGCAATCTCCTGCATTTCCTTGGTGCCTTCAGATTCTTTCTTCATGCCCCTGTAGAAGAAAATTGCAGCAATTAAACCGAAAATAGCACCAGCGGGAGCCAGCCACCAGATGGCTGGTACAGTTTCGCCGCCTGCTTCCATAGCTTGTGGCTCTGATTGTGCCGCTGCCGAACCACCAAGCAGGCAGAAACCCAATATCATTACCGCAAACAACCCAATCCCCATCCAGAAGAAAATCTTGCGTTTACCTTTGACAGATGGTCTCACTCAATGTCCTCCTTCTTGTTTCTCATATTCCTTCAGTCTGTCTTCCAGCTCCTTCTGCCGAATTGTAAGCGTCAGGTCGCTACGAGTCCGTTCCAGAACACCACGAACCATGTCAGTATTACGGCGTAGACCATGGGTAATGGCATCCGGAAAATCCATCGTGACTAGAATATTGTAAATATCGTCCATTGCGGACAATAGTTCTTCCCCTCGTGAAAGTTCACCTTTCCTCAGGCTGTCAAGCATATAACGCCTTAACTCACCAACTGCTTCCGCTAAACCGTGCAAGTAAGCCGCCGGGTCAACCCCCAAGTCTTCCGGTGGCGGTGGTTGTTTACCGTTCACCAATGCCAGCGTAATGCAACCTTCGGCATATTCTTTCTGGGCATCTATCATAAAGCCCGTTCGTATTAATTCTCCCCCATCAGATATCGCCTTATCTGCCTCAGTAAGCAGGTTGCGTGCTTCATTCAGCAGTTTTTGTGCTTCATCCATTTCTTGACGGTGGAGGGCACGGATAGCGGTACTGCTATAACGAATTACCTCACGGCAGAGCGGTAATATCCGCTCTCTAGCGGCGTCTTGAGCCGTAAATACTGCCCGTATGCGGTCGGCAATCGCGTCCAGGTTATCTGTCAGTCTTTTCATTTCTAACCTCAAATGATTTGATAAGTTCTATAACTGCTTTTTTGGGTGAAGGTGCTCCCATCACAGCGCTAATGACCGCCACCGCATCCGCACCCGCCGCCTTAACCTGATGGATATTTACCCTAGTGATACCACCAATTGCTACCACCGGTACAGAGACAGCCCGTTTCACCTTTCTCAGTATACTAAGTCCGATTACTTCCGTCTCTTTACTGGGGGTGGGGAAGATAGCTCCCACAGCTACATAGTCAGCACCGTCTGCTTGAGCTTTTTTTGCTTGTGCAACTGTATCAACTGAACAGCCTATAAGCATATCCATCGGTACAAGCTTGCGAATAATAGATACAGGCAGGTCAGTTTGTCCCACATGCAAGCCATCCGCCTTTACCGCTAAAGCTATGTCAAGATAGTCGTTGACAATAAAAAGCACATTATTATCTGCACATAACTGTTTCATTTCTTGAGCAATGGGAAGCAATTGACCGTGGTCAAGCATTTTATCCCGCAATTGGATGACCACAATGCCTCCGTTAATTATCTGACGGGTAACCTCTATATGGCTGCGATTCTTAAGAGCTTGAGTATCAATAATAACATAGAGACCGCTTATACGCTTTGCCTTGTCCTGACGTAATATTCTGGCAATGAGGTCTTTTTCAATAGTATACATGTCATAGCGTGCTTGCTCTAATTTCTTCGGTGAAAGACGCGCAGAAAACGCTGTACTTTTGGCGAATTCTTCCAGCGTTCGCAGTGCTTCCTGTACTCTGCGGGCATTAGCTACGATAGATGGCATTAAATCCCGCTTCTTGTCTGCTACGTCAGGAATCTCAATCCCGATGCCGACATCGTCTGTGGCATTGCGTGATTCTAGCAATTGTTTCTGGAACTGCCAGTTACTGGTCACAAGGATATGACGCAACAACTTCAACCGCTTGGTGAGAGAGACATCGTTGAGGAGAAAACGTGAAACATCCTCAAGATAGCGAAGCCCTTCAGCGAGACGGTTGAGACTGGCGTCAACAAGACGAAAACTCTGAGGCGTTAATGCTTCTGGTGAAACCATATTCATTAATCAGTAGTAAATTCTAGCACTTCGAGGTTGGTTACACAAGTTTTATCTTATTCCAACCGTTGATAACATGATGTCTATTCGTCTTCGATTGCATTCTCGATAAGCTCAATTCGCTTCAGTTGTCCTGCTCCGGTTAATTCTATTGCTACAAAATCAATTCGCCATAATTCAGGCAAGTCTGCATGAGTCTCATAGTATCGACCAGCAACGGCTCGGAGATGCTTTTTCTTAGTCGCCGTGACCGACTCCTCCGGCATTCCAAATGCCCGACTTCGTTTCGCACGCACCTCAACAAAGATGAGATAATCATCCTTACGCGTGATAATATCTATCTCACCTTCACGACACCGATAATTCGTTTCAATTATCTGATAACCACGCTCAATTAGAAAATGCTTGGCAATCTGTTCTCCCAGGATACCTGTGTCTTTTCGTGTCATTCACTCGGCTCCGCCACAGACATCCAGTACCGGCTGAAAGGAACGCCGGTGTATAGGAGAAGCGCCCAGAAGTTTCAAGCACTCGAGATGTCTTCTGGTCCCGTAGCCTTTATGGTCGGCGAACCGGTACCCGGGATATTTTTTATCGTACTCTACCATCAAACGGTCGCGGGTGACTTTTGCCACAATCGAGGCGCTAGCAATCGAAACACAAATACTGTCACCATTTGTAACACCCTTTTGTGGAAGTCTAACTTCTGGTAAACGAAAGTAGTCAACAAGCAAATAATCGGGTGCAGGTTCAAGTTGTTTTACCGCCATCTTCATAGCAAGTCTGGTTGCTCTGGCGATACCCACCATATCGATCGTCGGTACATCAATTACACCGACTCCAACCGATACTGATGCTTCATATAACCGTTCATAAAGCAATTCACGCCGGGAAGCCGTAAGCACCTTACTATCAGCTACCATATGCAGCCAATCGCTCCGAAATTCAACAGGTAAAATGACTGCTGCCGCAACTACTGGTCCAGCCAGAGGCCCTCTACCCGCTTCATCGATTCCAGCGATAAAATGGAAGCCTTTAACCCACCGTACTCGCTCTTCAGAAAAGTCTGGCGTAATCATTACAACTTGCCTGTCTTATGCTAAGTTATGTAAATATACCACTGACCCGGTCCCAGATGATTCGTGATATGGTCCTCTTATCCTGTCTGGCGTCGATAACCAGGAATCGGGAGTTTTCCTTACGAGCTATTTTCAGATAGCCCTGACGTACCCTCTCATGAAAAGCCAGCTCTTCTCTTTCGAAACGGTCGCTACTGATGCTGCGTTTACGTGCTAGTCCATCGCTAACCGGTATATCGAGTAGTAAAGTCAAATTTGGTATTAAGCCACCTGTAGCACTTTCATTAATATCACGGACGGTCTCTAACTTCAGTCCTCTTCCATAACCTTGATAAGCAAGCGTGGAATCGGTATAGCGGTCGCAGACCACGATCTTGCCATTTTTCAGAGCCGGCATGATAACCTCACTCACCAGTTGCGCACGAGCTGCGTTAAAAAGCAGCAGTTCACTCATGGGTGAAATAGTAGAATGACTGTGCTTTAGCAATTGGCTGATCTTCTCACCCAATGCTGTAGAACCGGGTTCATGAATCAGAATCGCGGGGATTGATAGCCGACACAGTTTCCTGTAGAGTATCCGCGCCTGTGAACTCTTCCCACTACCCTCTCCACCCTCGAAAGTGATAAACAATGGCCTAGGTTTCAAATTTTTCATTATTACCGCCAGTTTACCACGCAAGTTGTTCAGGGGCAAGATGTTTAATTTTTACCCGGTTTTTTCAGGTAAGCAACATCATTTAGACGGCTGAGCATTGCACCACGCGGAGTAACATCGATTATGCTGAGAGAGGCTGTATCGATACGTATCTGCCACCAGTGTTCTAAATCGATACCCAGGAAATGGCAAACAAGATTTTTCAATGGACCGTTATGTGAAACAACCAGTATCGTATCTGCTGGTTTGTGTGTCTTTAGCCTCTCGAGAAAAGTAATAGTGCGCTTGGCAAAATCTTTAAAAGCCTCACCTTCAGGGAATTCGAGGGATACGTTAAAGTAAGCGCATTTCTCCGCAACCTCTGGGTAGTTTTCATTAATTTCTCTAAAGGTTAATCCCTCACACAGTCCGTAGTCCATTTCTCGCAATTCCGGACATGGAATTACCCGTAGATTTCTTTTTGCATTCAGAATATCCGCAGTGGTAATCGTTCGTGTAAGGTCGCTTGCATAAATAGCATCGATTTTGTCATCAGCGAGGTAATCCCGTAACCGTTCAATTTGATGTTGTCCTTCCGGACTCAACTCGATATCACTGCATCCCATGAAGCGGTGACTACTATTGAATTCGGTATCGCCATGACGTACAAGAAGAAGCCTCATCGAATACGCCCCTTAAGTTGTATTATTGCATAGCTTGTTTACAATGCTAACGTAAGCCTTATATATAGTCAAGCTGATATGATCTTCTGCATTTAGTTATGGAAGGTTGACGTCTGCTTGTCTCCGTGTTACAGTACAAAAACATAAAAAGCAAACAGAAGGGAATTTATCTTGAAAAGAGATTTCTCACGGCTCGATAAAGAAACGTTCGATTTGATTATCGTCGGCGGAGGGATTTTGGGAGCAGGGGTTGCCCGCGACGCTTCCCTCCGTGGTTTTCATACTTTACTTGTCGAAAAAGAGGACTTTGCCTATGGAACGACTTCTCGCTCAACACGACTCATTCACGGCGGACTGCGCTACCTTCGCACAATGCAATTCAAATTGGTCAGGCATGATTTAATCGAGCGTAAAATCCTTCTCAGAATTGCTCCCCATCTCGTACATGAGCTTAAATTTCTCATCCCTGCACTGCGTAGCGAACCTTTTTATCGTTATACATTACATCTCGGCTTGACCCTGTATGACCTCATGGCGACCGGCCATACCTTACACCGCTGGCACCACCTTTCACAGAAGGAGACATTGAAACAGGAACCCGGACTAGGAAAAATCGACGGCTTAACTGGCTCGTTTCTCTATTACGATTGCCAAGCAGAGCTCATGGAGAGACTGTGCATCGAAAACCTGCTCTCTGCTGACGATAAAGGCGCCTGTATATTAAACCATGCGACAGCCACAGAGTTATTGATGGAAGGTGATAATGTATCAGGCATCGAGTTAAGGGATAATCTCACACTAGAAGAGTACACTGCCAACGGACGCGTGGTACTCAATGCCGGAGGCCACTGGGCGGATCTGGTCTGGAAAGAGTTTTACATTTTAAGTAAAAACAAGTTGCGCCGCACTAAAGGTATCCATCTTTTCACGAAAAAGGTATCTGAGAATGCGCTGGTGTTATTTGCCAAGAGCGACGGGAGACTGTTCTTCGTGGTTCCCTGGGGTGATTATTCACTGGTCGGCACCACCGACACCGATTACACCGGCGATCCCGATGTGGTATTTGCGACCACCTCTGATGTCAATTATCTGGTGACAGAGATGCGGCACTATTTCCCACAATTTTCCGAAGATGACATCTATTATGCCATGGCTGGTTTAAGACCTCTTGTCTCCGAAGAAAATAAAGCCGCGTCCAATACTTCTCGTGCCCACAAATTAGTCGACCACGGGCAGGAGAATGGCGTCAAGGGTCTCATTACCGTGCTGGGTGGGAAAATAACCGCCTATCGTGGTATCGCTGAGGAAATTACCGACCTGGTCTGTAATAAATTTGGGAAACATGTCCCGTGCACGACGGCATCTACCCCTCTGCAAGGAATGCCGGCAGTACAGAATGATGAAATGGAAAAGGCCGCCCAACAATACAATTTACCATTGACCACGGTGCAATATCTCGTCAACCTGTATGGAGCCCGGTATATAAAAGTACTAAATTACATTCGCATCAATAAAAGACTCGGTTTCCCGATCTGCGAAAGTGGTCCTGATATTCTCGCTCAGATTCAGTATGCGGTTGCCGAAGAGTCGGCTAAAACTCTGAACGATTTTATGTTACGCCGTACCAATATCGGGTGGGGTCCGATTCAAGGCCGCGACGCCGTTGAGACGGTGGCAGCCGAAATGGGCTTGCTCCTTGAATGGAGCGGTCGAGATTATCAAATACAGATTGAAAAGTACCACGATTTTCTGGGGGAGTGTCAACAATTCCGTACGAAAGCAGTCAAGTCGTAGTTTCCTCTCCCCTTGTGGGAGAGGATTAAGGTGAGGGGGGTAAGTGAAGGACTCCCGACAAGTGAGCCGTGCAAGGTCACTTCGGCGCAACCTAACTGATGCCGAGAGAATATTATGGTCGCGCCTGCGGAGTATGCAGATTGAAGGCATCAAGTTTCGTAGGCAGGAGCCCATTGGTACCTATATCGTTGATTCTATCAGCTATGATAAGAGACTGGTAGTCGAAATTGATGGCGGTCAACACAATGATGAGCAGGCTATAGAGAAAGATAGGCAAAGGACAATATGGTTGGAACACGAGGGTTTTCGTGTAATAAGGTTCTGGAATAACGAGGTTTTGCTTAATCTTGATGGCGTAATGATACGAATCATGGAGTTATTAAAGTGAATTCACCCTCAACCTAGCCTTCTCCCGTCAAGGGAGAAGAAATTAATGACGTCCTAACGCCAGTTGATATAGACTATTATTACCTATATATTTAGTATGTTTAAACGAATGTTTTCTCGCCCCTTTGTGGGAAATCGCTTGCCGCTATACGTTTTCTCGCCCCTTTGTGGGAGAGAATTAAAGTGAGGAGGTTTAAAAATGAAACACGCAGAAGGCAATTTCAAAGGCTTAAAAAACTTCAATATCTATTACCAGTACTGGCAGCCTGAGGGAAAACAAAAGGCAGTCTTGCTGGTGGCACACGGCTTTGCCGAGCACAGCGGACGCTACGGCAACCTGGTAAACTACTTCTTGCCGAAAGGCTATGCTGTCTGGGCGCTCGACCACCGGGGACATGGCAGGTCGGATGGCGAACGCGTGCAGGTTGAGCATTTCTCCGATTACCTGAAAGACCTCAAGACCTTCTACGATATCGTGCGCAAAGCCAACCGGAAAGATAAGATTTTCCTTATCGGGCACAGCATGGGCTCGATGATTGCCCTGGCTTATACAGCGCAATATCAAAAGGAACTGGCAGGACTGATTACTTCCGGTGGAGGCTTATCAAGACCTAGCGAACCGCCACCACCACCGCGACCCGCCGGACAACCCCTGCCGACCGCCTTTCTCAGCCGCGATCCTGAAGTCATCAAAGCCTATGAAAACGACCCGCTTGTCTATCGCGGTCCATTACCCCAGCGTATGGCGATGACGGATATGAGGAGCACTCTCCCCGAATTGGTCCCGCAAATCAAACTGCCCGTTCTGATAATGGCAGGCGACGGTGGCACCGATGGAGCGCGCAGTCGGGTGTTGCATGAATATATTGGCTCCGAAGACAAGACCCTCATACTCTATGAAGGCTTGCTCCACGAAATCTTCAACGAGCCGGAGCACTTGCAGGTCATGGCAGACCTGGAAGCCTGGCTGAAAAAACACGCGTAAAGTAATAATATATTCGAGGTTAATTATGAGTGAAGTCATCTCTCTCAAAGACCATTTCCGTTATGATTGCTCCGGTAAGTGGTTCAAAGGCAATGTCCATGTGCATACAAATAAATCCCGTCGTTCTCTGACTCTGGCTGACGTGACTGCTTTCTATGCCGAAGCAGGCTATGACTTCATCTGCATTACCGATAAGATAGCTCCATTCACCGGGAATTCAGGTGATAAACATCCTCTGCTGGTTTTGAGCGGGATGGAAGTTGAAGGAGAAGACGACCAGGGCTCTTTCTACCATGTTGTCTGTATCGAAGGCGTCGAGGGCATCACCTCGGATACTAAGATTGTCGAGGTCATTAAAAAAGTTCGAGCCCAGGGCGGCGTCCTTATCTGGGCTCATCCGTATACGTTACACAATACGGTGGAAGAGGGACTTCGACATGATTTTCATGGTGTTGAGGTATTCAATTCGATTAATCAGGTAGTATTTGGGAAGGGCATGGCGGCTTACCACTGGGATGCCGCACTGGTACATAAACCCGATATGTTGGGATTTGCCACCGATGATGCGCATTTTATCAGTGGAGTACCAGCTGAAAATGGCGGGTGGATTATGGTTAATTCTCCGGAACTCTCCCGGGATTCCTTAATAGAATCAATTCACAGGGGAAACTTCTACAGTTCTACCGGTCCTCTTTTTAAGTCGCTTGCCCTCGAGGATGGTAACCGTATAGTGGCTGAGACCTCTCCCATTATCTATGCACGGTTGGTTGGTCCACGAGGAATTAATAAGTACCGCGTTGCCTCCGAAAAAGAGCCAATGACTGAGACTCATTTTAGAATGTCTGAAAACTGGCCTTATGCGCGATTGGAAATCGAGGATGCTTCCGGTCGTAAAGCCTGGAGTAACCCTCTTTTTATCAGCAAAGCCTGATTTTTAAAATTCTTATTTACTTTCAGTTGGCATTAATATGAAAATAAAGGCTTACTCCACGAAATCTTCAACGAGCCGGAGCACCTGCAGGTTATGGCAGATCTGGAGGCATGGCTAAAAAAGCACGAGTAAGACAGCTGTCTTAAACAATTTGTAACTAATAGTAAGGCTTAACGTACCTCCTTTCGAGACAAAACTTATTAATTGTCCCGTTGCTTAAAGACAATTGGTCTTTTTATTTTAATGAGATTCTTGTGCGAATTTATCTATAGTGCTAGAATTGTGCTGTGTTTTTATTTTCCCTGAGGACTGTAGTTTTAGCTGTAGCATTACGGTATGTCAAACGAATAAAACTAATGGGGTCTCAAAATGAGCAAAAAAGGTAGGCTATCAAGAATGACTAACAAGCCGCTCCAACCACCTCCTGTGACAAATCCACTCAAGACCACGGGAAATCAACCCGCCACAACGGCGACTCTCACACCCAATGATAAAACCACATTATTTCCTCTGATCGATGATTTACAGCTAGCGCGAGGTGGCAATACGGCTATTGTCTGGTGGTTGACAGATGCTGCGAAAATATCTGATTCTGTGGTTGCCCCTCTTTACGACCAGCTTTCCAGCATTGGTAAACAGGGCTGTTTAGACCTGGTCTTATTCACAAGGGGTGGCGATACAGAAGTTCCATGGAGGATAGTATCACTAATCAGAGAATTCTGTAATAAGTTTTCAGTCCTAGTACCGAGCCGTGCGGCAAGTTCTGGAACCCTATTAGCATTGGGAGCCGATGAGATTGTAATGACACCATTGGGAGTATTAGGTCCCATTGACCCAAGTAGGACTCATCCTTTGCTCCCGCGTAGAGAAGGTGCAGAGGAGGCAGAACCGATCTCTGTCCAGGACATGAGACATGCAATGAATTTCATTCTGAATACGGCGAAACCAAATAATGAAATGGTATATACCCCAGATGCAATGGCGCAAATCGTAACTTCCTTGTTTGACAAAATACATCCCTTAGCAATCGGTGCGATTGAACAGTCATATGCCTTGTCTAAGTTAATTGGAACCCGATGTCTAGGTACTCATTTGGACCCAGTTAAAGACAAGACGAAAATTGAGGATATCGTTAATAGACTTTGTGACGATTATAAATCGCACGCGTATCCCATATGCCGTAAAGAAGCTAGAGAGATTGGGCTTAATGTTATCGATGCAGATGCGCAAGTCGATGCGGCCTTAATGAAGCTTGTTAAATTCTATTTGGGGAGACCTTCTGGAGGGCCACCGGCTAAAATAACAGCGGGGCAGAATTTTAAAATCTATATCGGCTGGCTTGATTCAAAGAATATACAAATCCGCTGTGAAGCAGAATTTCACGCCGAACAAACTGACAAAGCTAAATTAATTGGTGATAAATGGGTTAACTATTAGCGGTTATTTGTATACTGTCTTTCGTTTAGAGACGCGCAATTTCTCGTCCTCCGCGGCTCTTTGCAAGTATTCCGCCGGTGTCTCCATGATACTGTTACGCCCGCTGTATAGTTCCGAATAAGGAATAATTCTATAACTTGATTGAGTTATGCTAGGTTCAAGAATAATAAAATGGTATCCGCTTTTTTCTTGCGCTTGGGTCAGTGTAGCTGGTATTTCAACAGCCCTGTCCTTCATACTGTCTCCTCATTGAACAGTGTTAGAGTGTAGCCTATTTTCTTTGATTTGTCAAATTGCGTGACAGGATTGTGGCCTCTCACTTAATATTTTACCACTCTCAAATGATTCTTACCTAATTAAAGTAGCGTTCATTTACCCACTACATTCCTTATACCTATCATATCAATAACATATGTAATCCCTGATATAATGCTCCAGGATTCCAGATGGGATCTGGTGTGGTATTCTCTCACTTTGTCCTACCAAGACAAATTACCATTTTTATCCACTTCAGGAATTGTCGCGTACCACCCATTGTCTTGTGCTTCCCGCCATACTGGCTCGTACACAAAGCGAGAAGTAGCATGCTAAAGACGATATTGAAGCTAAAATCGCGGAAATCAATTGATAGCGCATTCTTTATTCAGGATTAGCGTTTCCGCTCTCTCGGTTTCCCGCTAAAGCGTTTGTCTGCCCGTACATGTAAAAGTCCCACTGGTTTATTATCCGAAAGAGGCAGAGCCTCAACAACGTCAATCATCTGCCCACTCATGGTTGTGCCTTTCAGTCCGCTGATGGCGGCAACTCCTTCGGACTTCAATGGCATGGTCACATAAGCATAGCCTCTCGACTGCCCGCTCCCGATGTACTTGTTATTCATGATGCTCACCGATACTACCTGTCCGTATGTCAGGAATTCCTGTCGCACTTGAACATCAGTGGTATCGAGGGATAAGTTACCTACATAGATAATCATATTGCCCCCATTTTGAAGAGCGATATCTAGCATAAGCCGACAACTCTGATTGTATTATTGGTTAAGAATCAGATTTACCGACTTACTCTTATGGCGCTGTAGCAATCACGACAATACACCGATCTACCGGCTCTGGGCTCAAACGGCACCTGGGTGCTTTTGCCACAACGGGAACAGGTGGCGGGGAACAACTGTTGCTGTTGTAACTGGTAGGTAGCGGTGATTTTTCTGTCACCTACCTTCGCCTGACGTACTTTCCTGACCTGCCGGCATGAGGGACAGCGTTTCGGGTCGTTATTGTGCCCTATGGAGTGGGAAAACTGCTGTTCGGCGGTACTTAAAGTGAATGAAGACCCGCAATCGAAGCACTGGATTGATTTGTCCTGAAAAGTCATTAGATGATCTCCTCGTTCTGGAATTCTTAGTTAGAGTTTGGGTCATCTAATACTTAAATAAATCTGAGGGATTCAAAGAAGCACGTAATAACCTGAACTGAAACCACCTACAGTATACCTCACGACGAGCATTAACACAAAAAAGTATAAAGTTGTACCTGTAGCGGTTTATGATTACATCAAATTCGGCCTTGATAATTAAGGTTGCGCCGGATATCGACACTTTCCTTTGTGTTAGTCTTTGCTTTCAGCCAGGTCTTTTTCCGCCGCAATGTGTTCAAAGGCTGATTAAAAAAGGGGCGGTGTTGAGCCGTCCCTTATTGACTTAACAATGGTATTGAAAATCCGATCATAAACGCAGGCAATTTTTAATTTACGGATATACTATCAAATATATCGGCTCATTTTCTTTTGCAGTTCTTCTTTCAGTGTTGCTAATTCGGCTTGCAGTTCACTGACTTGTCTCACCTGATTATCAAGTATCTTTCCCAAAGAAGTAAGTGTTTTTACCTTATTTACTATTTCTAACTTGTGAGCTTCAAATCCTTCATGCCACACTCTATAAAGGATATTTTGTTCTATTTCACCGGATACTTCGTCTTCCATTTGCTCTGGATACGGACATTGCGGCATTTTGTCTCTCTTCCTGATTACTTCAATAAAAAAATAAAACCGACCATTTTCAGGTCGGTTTCACCAGTCGCTCCCTGCCGCCCAGGTGACCAGTTTACAGACGGCAGTTCAAAGCACCCTATTAATCCTAATTCTTATATATGAAGTACTATAAAGCATACTAAACTGCATCGATCTTGTGGTCAAGATCACTTTAATTCATATAACTTTACATATCCTACCAAGTTTTAGCTTCGATTCTATGGCGCGCCTGGAGGGATTCAAACTGTAAGGAAATAAATTAACCCGTCTTATTGATTTCAGCCAGGTCCTTTTCCGCCGCAATGTATCCAAAAGCGGACGTGCCGCGCCCTTTCAGAATACGCTCGAATACCTCTTTTGCACGTATAATATCGCCGTTATAGTAGTACCAGTTCCCGACCCCATAGCCCTGCGTCGCATAGATGGTATCCAGGCTGATTATCTCCTGAGTGCCCTTTTCAGGATTGACGAGAGATTCCGGCTGAAGTTCCCCGCGGTACATCTGGAGCCGACGGTAATATGACGGTCCTTCCACAAGCTGTTCATCTTTCAGACCATATGGGACTAACTTCAGCAGTTCTGTAGCCTCAGCCGCCTTACCACTCCGCCTCAGGGTCATGTAGTGCCAGTCGATGCAGGCAGTCAGGTTATTATAATCGCCTTCTAGCATCCACTGACGGCAGATCTTAAAAGCATCCGCCGCCTGCTCCCAATTGCGCAGTAAATAGTGAGCCAGCCCGAGATGATAGTAAACGTTGAACTGAATGCTCGCCGGTGGGACAGGTAACTCATTCCCCTCGCCATCCGGTTCCATCCAGAGAGACATGCCTTGAATCAGTTTCTCAGCCCGCTGCAGGTCGACAAGAGCTTCATTAAAACGTCGGGTAGAAATGTAACGGTGTCCACGTTGCCGGTATAATTCGAAGGAATCGGGATAACTCTCCAGACCTTTACTGAAAATGGCGATAGCTTCATCGTATTGATAGCGGAATCCGAGCACTCTGCCATACCAGACAGTATTAGCCAGTGTCGGCGATTGTTCGTAATTTCGCTTTGCGGTCGCTAGCGTCCTGTTAAAACGTTCCCGCGCTTCATTGTCAGGCATTCTATTTCTCCTCAGCCCCAGCTTAGTTTCAATTGTGACTATTTTAAGGAAATTAGTTGGACAATGTCCAGTTCTCTGATAAAATACAACCATATTAGAGGTTACATGCCCAAGTATATAAGCTGGATCCCAACACAACCAGAGTACATCGATACATTCTTTGAACTCTGTCCAATATCTTCGTCTGATGTAGTGTATGACCTGGGCTCGGGCGACGGTAGATTATTGTTTGCAGCCGCGGAAAAAGGAGCCGCTAAATGTGTGGGGGTAGACATAGACCCTGATCTCATTAAAACTGCGAGAGAAACTGCCAAGTATCTGGGCATAGAAAGCAGAGTAACTTTCATGGAAGCTGACGTGATGGCAGTGGACTTATCCCAAGCTTCAGTAATACTATGTTATCTCCTTTCCGCTGCTTCTGCCGATTTAAAGCCGAAGTTTGAAAAGGAACTTAAGCGGGGCACAAGGGTTGTTATGGAATCATTCCCCATTATGAACTGGAAACCAGTGAAAGTCATCGATAACAATGGCAGGATCTTCTATTTCTACACTATGCCACCAGAGGAGACAGAGGACTACAGAACTATCGTCGGCACCCCAATTGACGATGAGCTATATGATGTTTAAGCATGATTAAGACTCAGCTCTGATGAAAAACTAAAATCCGCGATTGATTTTACGATGAGGTTAATGGATTGACCACACAAGTGGGAATTGAACAGGCAACAACTGCTATAGTCAGTAACCGCAGTTGACCTATACTAGATTGTACTTGTACTTTGCTCGTACAATGACAGAATTTGATCTTTATTCACGGCAAGAAAAGGAACATTCCATTTTTTACGACTTGTTAGAGCAACTACCTCAGCATCGGTTAGAGGCACAAATGTTGTTTTTTCTATTAGGACATTATCTATCTTTTGATGACTAACCCGGTACATATTGCCAGTGATCTCATACCCCGACATCATAATCTTCACCCGCACAGGGACTTTTTCAGTAAAAGGGTATGGCTTGGGGCCAGACTTACCACCAATGCCTCGTCCTGCGTTAGCGGAGGTGGTAGCGGCTATCTGGATAGTATCTTTATTAACATGGACCAGTGTTGTCTTCTCTCGCGTGCCGTCCATATGCTGGATGATAACATTGGTGAGAGTCAGAAACTTATCCCGGTTCTCTGGACCCAAGATAATACGACCGTTGAGTTCATCGAGCAGTCGACCTTCCAGGGTTGAGATAAAAATGGAACCGATGAGGACTTCTGTCTGCGTGAAGAGCATTATCTCCGGTCTGTCTACTTGCTCCATTTATTTTCCTCCTTTCAACACTCGATCCAACATAGAGTAGGTTTAGTATACTTATAGTGATATGACTATGCAAGTCTATTCTTTATCGTGATATCGAAGCAGTTCCCTGAATTCGCCAGAAGTTAAGTTTTGTATACCATGTTTTTCTTACCTGTTAATATATCGCGGGTCAACCTCCCGATCTCACTAGGGTCATGACAATATCTTGTAACTGTATCCATAGTAATAATGCCTTGCCAATAGAGTTTAATAAGTGCTTCGTCAAGTGTAACATTACCACTATCTCCGTAATCACGGATAGCATTGGCAAGCAGTGTGATTTTACCTTCCCGTATAAGGTTTTTTATCGCAGCATTTACCATCATGATTTCCACTGCAGCTATTCTCCCCAAACCATTTGCCCGAGGTACGAGAGTCTGACAGAGTACGGCATTGAGCAGAGAAGCCATCCGCATCTGGACCATGAAACGCTCATCGTGAGGAAAGAGATCTATAATTCGTTCTATAGCTTGAGCTGCGTAGGGAGCATGACTTGTAGAAATGACAAGGTGCCCGGTTTCAGCCATGGAAATTACAGCGGCAGCCGTTTCACTATCGCGCATTTCCCCGATGACAATCACGTCCGGATCGTGCCGTAGGGCATGTTTTAAAGCTCGGGCAAATGAATACGTATCTCCACCCAGTTCCCGCTGAGTAATATTGGAATTTATATTCGTATGGATATATTCAATTGGGTCCTCGAAAGAGAGGATATGCCGTGTTTGATTAGCATTAATATGCTGAACTATTGCTGCCTGGGTAGTCGTTTTCCCGCTACCAGTTGGCCCCGAGATCACCACTAAACCTCTTTCGAGTTGGGCTAATTTTTTACAGATTTCAGGTAATTCAAGATTATCGATAGTAGGAATAATAGGAGGTAGAAGGCGAATCGAAAGACTCAACTGCCCGCGTGCTTGCGCGGCGTTACAACGGAGGTTGGTGCCATCCGGTAGGATATATTTAAAATCCAGTTCGAGATTATTTTTAAACTTCTCCAGTCCGTCAGGCGATGCTATTTGCGTAAAGGCTTCTCTGATTTCATATCCCCTTAGAGGGTTGAAGTCATCGATGCTCATTAGAGCGCCATTCACCCGAATTAAAGGTGGACTGCCCACTGACAAATGCATATCAGAAGCATTCTTCGATTTTGCAATTTCAAGACAATTAAAAATATCCATTAGTTACCTCTCCGAGTGCTGCTAACAACAAAAAAGGCAGGGGCATTAAGTGTTTTGCCTTTCCCATTCAGCACTCACCATTAAAATTTTGTTATCAATTATATAGAGGTAGTTAGTACCCCCATGATCTTGCTGAACTTCTCGTCTTGACTTATTATTAATTACGTTTTCTCTAACGATCTTTGCTTATTTATCCCCTTACCAAAACTAAAAAACCGACTCTTTGGAGTCGGTTTCACTATTAGCTTCCTACCACCCAAGTGACCATATACAGATGGTAGTTCATCACTTCCCACAAACATTACTTTCAGAATGCGCTATTTCATATGAAACAATCTTAGGATGCATTTTGCCCACGGTCAAGATCAATTAAATGCAACTAACCTCATCATTCCTCCCGACATTCAGTACCTTAGTTCATGGGACTTTTCACTGATGTTCAAAGGTATGTCTGGGGAATTGTGAAGTCAATTGAAACAAATTAATATAGTGCAGATCCAAGGCTGATGATATCGCCTGCTTCATCACCAAGATGAATGCCGACAATCAGTAATAATAGCAAGCTTTAAAATTGAGTGGCTTGGCGCCCCTGGAGGGATTCGAACCCACGACCTCCGGTTCTGAATATATATTGTATATGCCCTTTTTGCTTCAATTTCTCACTTTTTACTACCACATCCAAAACCTATTTTACGCTCAATGGTGACTAATGGATGCAAATAAAGAATCGCAAACGGAATAGTCAATTCGATAGTAAATAAAGAGGGACGGTGTTAAGTCGTCTATTATTGTTGCATGGGTACTAAAAATCCGTTAGCATTTTCAACACTCTAACGGTCAAAATTGGAACGCAATTTAAACCCCCAATGGTTATCCTGCTGTGTCATTATCCAGATTGATGGAAATGTTCCAATTTTGCTGCCATCTGCCCGGTACCTGGAATATGTCACCACTAGATGGACTTTGTTCTCATTACTTTGAACCACCATGCGTGAATCCCAACAGGTATGGTTCCAACCATATCTTTGGCGGAAATCGGTAAAGGACTCGGGTGACGATAAGTTGCCAGCTTTCTCTCTCACTATTAAAACGCCCTTGGCGCCCACAAGAGCATGCGGAAAGTTAATAAAACTATCGGATTTATTAGCATCAGACTCATTAAAGGCATCCATATAGCCAATCGCAGCCTTTACCGCCTTCTCCTCCGACTCATTGTTGACGGCAGTGATTACTTGGTATCCTTCTGAAGTGCTAGTAATTCTTTCAGTGGTAATAACCTGCCTCGGATATTGGTTTTTGGGTTGTGCCATTTACATTCCCCTTTTTTACAAGATAATAACATAAATGCTTTTTTAGATTCAAAAAGTGGCGCGCCTGGAGGGATTCGAACCCACGACCCCCGGTTCCGAAGACCGATGCTCTAATCCACTGAGCTACAGGCGCATATATCAAGGACAATTATAGTGGAGAATCGTAACAAGGGCAATAAGGGTGGAGTAAAGGAGAACTGTAATTTGTGATTTGATACTTGTATATTCCCGCCTGTAGCGGGCTTGGGGTGAGTAGTGGGATTCGAACCCACGGTCTCCAGGGCCACAACCTGGCGCCCTAACCGCTAGGCGATACTCACCATGCAATTATTGATTATAGCTGAAATCAGATAGCTCTTTCAATCGTGACCGTGCCTGATAGGCTAATGTGAAGGTGAAAGTCCCAAGGATTATTCGAGGTACTTCGTGACTTCGGTCAGGGTCTGTATTCGCGGGCAGTCGGCTATCTCCGGATAGAGATTCATGCGGTCGAGTAGAATACCGGTAATGCCTACACCACGAGCTCCCATGACATCATTCTCATACTGGTCGCCGATAAGTATAGCTTCCTGCGGTTTTACCTTCGCCAGTTCCAGCGCGCGCAGAAAGATGGGTGGCTTGGGTTTATCCTCTCCAACCTCTCCGGATGTTACTGAGAAATCGATATAAGGTGAAATCCCCAGCTCACGGCACATATCATCGATACCCCGCTGGAGGTTAGTAAGTAAGCCAACGGTTAGTTTTTTCGTTTTAACGGACTTTAATGCTGGCAGAACATCATCATATAAAACAAATTTCATAGTAGGGTTTAGCTCGAGCATGCGGCTCATAAGCTTGACGACTAGATCCTGTACAGGCGTAATACCCGCTTCATTCAGAATGATGACCTGATAATTAAGATAGATTTTAAGCTGTTCTTCAGGATCTCTCTGGCGAATGGGGAGACGCGCGTTCTCCTCGTAGTAGTTTTTATCAGCGAGATATAGACCCCGGCTGACGATTTGCAGTGAGACTGAAAAACCAAGCTCCTTAAGAGCCTGACATTCCAATTCCTCGCGCGGTGGATAGTAATGCGCTAAGGTATTGAACCAATCGAAAAATACTGCTTTTATCACGACTAAAGGTCGTTGTGCCTATGTTTCTTTTACACCCAGGTCGGTGATGTAGTCGACCGCATTCTGTACGGTGACGATTTTCTCTGCATCTTCATCAGGGATTTCGACCTTGTGAGATGGATTAGAAAATTCTTCTTCGAAAGCCATGACAAGTTCAACAAGATCGAGAGAATCAGCACCGAGGTCATCCACAAAGCGGGCTGTAGGCACGGCCTCCTTCTCATCGACTCCAAGCTGTTCCACAACCACTTTCTTAACCCGCTCAAAGACAGTTGCCACGTTTATACACCCCCGTATCAGGATTTTTCATTTTTAATGAGGGCGCTTACTGCCCCCAGGACGCCATTAACGAATCGTGGTGAATTGTCGCTCCCGAAGTCCTTGGCTAATTCCACTGCTTCGTTTATAGCGACTTTCACTGGTACTTTATTATCAAGCAAAATCTCAAAGATTGCAAGTCGCAGGATGTTCCGGTCGATGACTGCAATCTGCTCGACAGGCCATGCAGGAGCAAACCGCTTAATATGAGCATCCAGCTTCTCTTTATATCGCACGACCCCTCGTACCAACTCTTGAGTAAACGACACATTCTCTTCCGTTAGTTTCGTCTCTTCCAAAAGATGATTTAGCGTTACTTCTGGGTCATGTCCTACTGCATCAATTTCGTAAAGTGCTTGCAGGGCTAAACTTCTTGCTTTACGTCGTCCACCTGCCATTTAATGTCCTGTATCCAGAATATTATATTACTTATTCTATCGCCTAGAGCTTGCCTAGTGAAATCCCGCCATCAACCGTCAGTACCTGACCCGTAATATAACGGGCTTCATCCGAAGCCAGAAATGCTACAGCCTCTGCCACATCCCGTGGCGTGCCCAAATAACCCGCGGGAATTTTGTTCGCCATTTCTTGCCGACGTTCTTCAGGTAATTGCTGTGTCATCGCAGTATCTATAAAGCCTGGTGCTACAGCATTTACCGTGATATTGCGTGATGCTACCTCTTTAGCAGTAGCCTTTGTAAAACCGATAATCCCGGCTTTTGCCGATGCATAGTTTACCTGTCCCGCATTACCAATGATGCCAACAATACTTGAAATACTGATAATACGTCCCGACCGCTGACGTATCATATGTTTCAATGCACTGCGGCTACAGAGGAAAACACTTTTCAGATCTACATTGAGAACTCTATCCCAATCGTCATCGGACATTCTTATCAGTAATTGGTCGCGGGTAATACCGGCATTATTCACCAGAATATCCAGTTTACCATACGCGGCAACCGTCATATCGATGATGCGGTTGACATCTGCCGCCAGGCTAATATCTCCCATGGCAACCATACTCCGACGATTGAGTTTTTTAATTAGTTCAACCGTCTCGTTAGCCGGCTCTGGAACACCAAAATCGTTTACAACGACATTGGCGCCAGCCTCTGCCAGTCTAAGAGCAATTTCCTTCCCAATACCCCTTCCACTTCCAGTGACAATTGCTGTTTTACCTGTTAAATCCATCTTCTACTTCTCATCAATTCAATATTTTAAAATTCAGTATAACATACAGGTATATATCAGTGCTGAATTATGGATTAAAAATGTATTACAACCTTTCCCTTCAGTTTCTTCTCCATCTTATCTCCTGTTTATCATAACTGAGCTCAGAAGCCTATGGGATAAAAATTACTTTAGTTGCTTCTTTCTTCACCAGTAGTTCAAAGCCATGAGTCGCCTCAGTGAGTGGTAAGCGGTGCGTAATCATCGGTTCGGTTCTTACCTTTCCAGTATTGAGTAGTGTCAAAGCGCGATTCCAAATATCGGCATCGTAGCCATATGCCCCGATAATGGATTTACTGCGCCGTACCACGTCCGTGGTCGGGATTTCACCGGGTGCCGGGTGAATACCAATAAGAATGACTTTACCTCCAGGTTTGACCATTGCCAACGCTTGTGGAACACTTTTCGGATTACCCGATGCCTCTAGAACGACATCAAAACCAATTCTGGTCAGCGACATTGCCTTTTTCACAGGGTCATCTCTGGTAACATCTATCGTCAGATCAGCACCTAACTCTTTCGCAACAGTAAGTCGACTTGTATCAACACTGGCACCGGCGACCATTAATAGGCTGACCCCACTGAGTTTTACAATTTGCGTGGTGAGGAGACCGATAGGTCCCGGACCCAAAACTGCCGCTGTTTGACCCACACGTAACATGGCTAGATCGACAGCCCGGAGCACTACAGAAAGTGGCTCGGTTAAAGAAGCCGCTTCATAGCTAAGGGTTGCAGGCAATTTAAAGGTTGTAGCATTGGCAGGTAGCTTGATGTATTCAGCGAAAGCTCCATCTCCCGCCAACCCAAGTGAGATTCTATTTCTGCAGAGGTCAGGTCTACCTACCTGACAATAGGAGCATCTACTGCAGGACATTCCAGGCATTGCAGTAATGCGGTCGCCAACCGCAACGGTCCTTACTTTTGACCCTACAGTAACAACTTCTCCGGAGAATTCATGCCCGAGAATAACCGGCAGTGGCATCCACTCATAACTGGGTGTCCACTCAAAAACATGTACATCACTGCCGCAGACGCTCCCTGCTTTAACCTTGACCAAAATATCGGTATCGGTTACTTCGGGAACTACAACATCCTTAACTTCTACTCCGGGTTCTTTCTTAGTTTTAACGATAGCTTTCATGGATATTACTCTCTACATATTTATCATCTTGTAATTTGTCTCATCGGTACTGGTAATAACATCTATAACAGTAGGAATGTTAGCTTTGAATGCTTTCTCAATAGCTGGAGCCAGTTCACTGGGTTTGTCTATCCGGACACCATTAGCACCATATGCACGAGCAATTGCCGCAAAATCTGTATCGATGAACTCGCTACAAACATACTTACCTCTCTGACCTTCATGTATCCATCCCAGACAGGAGTTGTTCATGACCAGGAAAACTACTGGAAGTTTATACTGGATCCCAGTAGAAAGTACATGAGTCACCATCGCAAATCCACCATCACCACTCACTGATAGGACCGGCTTATCTGGATGGAGAAGTTTCACTCCCAAAGCTGCCGGTGGTGCCCACCCCATCCCTGCTACTCCACCGGGACAAAACACACTACCTGCCCTCTGGCTTTTATAGAAATGTGCCATCCAGAGTCGATTAACACCCGCATCCAGCGTTATATACGCGGTATCATCGGTCGCCTTTTGAATTTCCGCAATAATACGTTGCGGTAGAACAGGTGATACGTCTGACAGCATTTCAGGAGTAAAAAAGGCATTTGCTGCCTGTTTTGCTTTATCGACTGCAATGATTCTTTTTTGGGTCTCTGTAAGTTCTCCACCGGTAATCCGCTTGATTGACGTTACCAACTGTTGTAGTACGATTTTCAGGTCGCCAATGAGATTTACTTCGGCTGGGAAAATCCAACTGGCATTACGGGGCTCAATATCGATTTGAATGATTTTCTGTCGGGTAGGATTAATGAAATTCGGATTCTCATTTTTAGTATCGCTAGGAGAGAGCCGGCAACCGGCAATTAGAATCAGGTCTGCCTGTGCGACAAAATCATTGGCAACTTTTTGACCGTATGTACCCATCATACCCAAACCAAGTGGGTGGATTTCAGGGAAAGCACTCTTTCCCCGATAGCTGGTTACAACAGGGATCCCAAGGAGTTCCGCTAGCTCTTTGAGTTCGTCGTAGGCTCTGGAACCGTGAATACCGCTTCCAGCGATAATGACAGGATGCTTAGCTTCAATGATTGCTTGACTGGCTTTCTTAATATCATCAGCCATTGGTGCATAATTTGTAGCTTGAAGATAACCGGCAGTAGGAAAAATTCTGGGATTTCGTTCGGGTCTAAACTCACCGCTAATTGCCGAACTTCGCATTACTACTGCTGCCGGTGCCGGGCGTCCCGCGATGGAATGTTTGAGGCCAAGCTGGACTCCGTGGACCGCTTCTTCAGGCGTAACCGCATAGGTGGTGAACTTACTCATGCCACGCATAATATTCACAATATCGAACGAGCCGTATTCACCTACCCCAGACTGATAATTTCCATGCTGCGCTACCCCTTCAGAGGTATCTGTAAGAATAACCATCGGCGAACCATAGGTATAGCTTTCCAAAATACCAAAGGCTCCATTAGATGCAATAAACGGTCCCTGCCCCATAAGCACTGCAGGTTTACCGGTTAACCGCCCGTAGGCATCGGCCATACAAGCTGCCACTTGCTCGTGCCGCGATAATATTCCTTTGATTTTGTCCTCTCGCCCATACATAGCATCCCATATCGGAATAGTACCGCCGCCGGGCATTCCAAAAACGTACTCAACCCCAGCTTCAATTAACACATCGATAATCTTTTCACAAGCTCTAGCCATAGTAGTCCTCCATTTTATTACTTGTTATACGCAAAGCTAATCCATAATCTAAAAGATTTTAAATAAGAATGCAACCGTTCGTATGAGAAACTTCAGATTTATCAAGCCGAGGTTGAGCTTAAATTCTTTACTGCAGCGGCATCGCCAATATTCAGCATCTCTGCATCACGACTTATACGTTTGATCAAGCCGGCAAGCACTTTACCCGGTCCGATTTCTATAAAACTCTTCACACCCTGTCCTAGCATGTATTCCACCGACTTCTGCCACTGAACACTGCTGGTCAATTGATTAAGGAGTTCATCTCGAAATTGGTCAGCTCCATTGAGTGGTTGAGCAGTCACATTCGCGATGATGGGAACTACAGGTTCTCTGAAGTCCACCTTGCTAAGTGCTTCCGTCATCCCTGGTATCGCGGGCTGCATGAGTGGTGAATGAAAAGCACCGCTTACCTGTAAAGGAGTGACTCTTGCTGCCCCCTTTACCTTTGCTATTTCAGAAGCTTTTGCGACGTTATCGCTGGCACCACTGATAACCAGTTGACCCGGACAGTTAATATTAGCGATAACCGTATCCGTTTGTTTGCACACTTCAGCAAGAACAGCTTCATCTAACCCCAATACAGCTGCCATCGTGCCCGATTGTTTCATACCAGCTTCATACATGAGCCTGCCTCTTTCACGTGAGAGGTAAACTGCCGTACTGAAATCAATGACATTTGCAGCAGCGAGAGCGGTATATTCACCAAGACTGTGTCCTGCCATAAATACAGGTGCGGGCAAAGATTTACCTGCAACTTCCTGTGCCGCTCTGAGACAGGCAATGCTGACCAATACCAGCGCCGGTTGGGCATTTACCGTCTTGCGTAGTTCTTCATCCGGTCCTTCAAAGCACATTTTTGTTATAGGAAAGTTAATAGCATCATCAGCTTGTTTAAAAAGCGATTTTATGGAATCGTAACTATCATAGAGGTCTTTACCCATACCCACCGACTGAGCACCCTGTCCTGGAAAAACGTAAGCAACTTTTTTTACGTCTGACAAATTCATCTCCCTGAAAATTTATTAAGGCTGGCGATAATTTTCTCCGCCTGTGCAATTGTTTCGTCAATAATATTTTTAACAGGCTTGATATCTTTTATCATACCGGCAATCTGTCCTGCCAGCAGGGAACCTTCTTCTATATCTCCCTCAATTAGTCCTTGATACATTCTGCCCTGTCCAAACAGTTGGAGCTCTTCTTTGCTAATCCCCGCTTTTTCCAGAGCTGTGTACTGTTCAGTAAGGCTATTTTTTAAGGAACGAAGTGGCAATCCCGTCGTCTCACCCGTGACTGTAGTAGCACGGTCATCGGCTTCCAGAATTTTGTTTTTATAACTGAGATGGGCAATACATTCCGTACTACAGACAAAACGGGTGCCCATTTGAATGCCCTGTGCTCCCAGCGATAAAGCGGCGGCAAGTCCACGCCCATCAGCAATACCCCCCGCCGCTATCACCGGGATCTTTATAGCATCGACAACTTGCGGGACGAGTGCCATTGTCGTTACTTCACCTATATGTCCGGCTGATTCCATACCCTCAGCAATTACAGCATCGGCGCCGGCTTCTTCCATATGTTTGGCAGCGGAAATTGTGGAAATGACAGGAATAATTTTCATACCAGCTTGCTTAAAGCGGGTGATATAAGGATGGGGACTGGCATTACCTGTTGTGATGATTTGTACAGATTCCTGCAATATAACGTCAATGACTTCTTTCGTATAAGGCGATGTCAGTGGTACATTGATACCAAAAGGTCTGGTTGTTTTTTGTTTAGTCTGACGGATTTGCTGTCTCACCCAGTCGGCTTGATAATATCCACATCCGATAATACCCAGGCCACCGGCGTTAGAAACTGCTGATACAAGCTCTGCAGTGCCGACATGCGCCATTCCTCCCTGGAATATGGGGTACTGGATGCCCAACAGGTCGCAAATGGTCGTCCTGAGCACTGTCTACCTGTCCTGAAGAGTATTTATGAGGCTTTTTTAGGCTTGGGGCTCTTAATCTTGATGACTTCCCGGCCGGCATAACTGCCGCAGGTAGGACAAGCACGATGGGGAAGTTTAGGACTATGACATTGCGGACACTCAACGACCATCGGCGGAGTTAAGCCGAGGTGCGCGCGCCTTTGTCCCTGTCTTGCTTTGGCATATTTTCGCTTCGGTAGTGGTGCCATGTTATTTTCTTCCTTTGTTTCTAAGTTTTAGCAGTTCTGCCCAGCGAGGGTCAATTTCATTTGAAGGACAATCACACGGTCCTTCGTTAAGGTTTTTCCCGCAGGTAGGACATATTCCAGCGCATTCCTCTTGGCATAATGGCTTCATTGGAAGTGCTATTACTTTATACTGCCTGATTGCTTCTGTTAAGTCAAGAATATGATGGTCGTTAATAGTAAAAGAGCCAGATTCATCCGGCGGTGGTAGTTTTGTGCCAGTATTGATATCAATAGTTGGGTAGTATTCTTCTTCGATATTGATCGGAATAGAACAGCTAAATGGCTGCAAACAACGACTACAGACAAGTGGAACATCTATGGTCACTTTGCCCTGCACCAGAATTCGCTGGTCTATACGAGTTAGTTTCAATTCGCCATGTACGGGAATCAGCGTAGTTTCATCTTCGAAGGCATCATCTACCTGAACAACCTTTGTAGAACCCTGTTCCGATTTTAAAAATTGCGCAACATTAATCTGCATAGTAGTTCTCTTTAATTACACAGCAATGCCTGACTTGATTTTACCGTTGGGGAAAACTGCGATGTGTGTGTCCGGTATGTTACAGTTCGGCACTGCGGTACATTTAATTATAAGGGTAAAATAGACACACGGTCAAATCATTGACAGATAAAGAAAAAGGTTGTATAGTGCGCTACGAACTGTTCACTTAATAGCATATAAAGGAGGGCATAGTATGCTGAAGGATTTCAAGGCATTCATTATGCGCGGTAACGTAGTTGACATGGCAGTGGGCATTATCATTGGTGCCGCTTTCGGTGCTATCGTAACCTCATTGGTTAAAGACGTTATCATGCCACCCATTGGTCTGGCTCTGGGTAAAATTGACTTTGCTAATCTTCATGCAGTTCTCAAACAAGGTATACCTTCCGGTCCCTACGATACTTTAGCTGCAGCTCAAACTGCTGGTGCTGTGACTCTGAACTACGGCGCGTGTATCAATACCATAATCACCTTCTTGATCATCGCACTTGTGGTGTTCTTCTTCATTGTCCGCCCGATTGCAAAGATGAGCGCCCGTCAGAAGGCAGCAGTACCACCAGCTGCTCCAACCACCAAGGAATGTTCCTTCTGTCATTCCACAATCAATATTAAAGCGACACGTTGCCCGAATTGCACATCACAGCTTTCGGATAAGTAGTTTTCTGTTATTAAAAGAAGAGTGTTCTGCTAAAACAGACTTAAATCGAGATACCTGTAGACTGAAGCAATTCAGTCAGGGAATTTCGTAATAAATTATGTTTTATATTCTGATTATCCATAATAGCCGTAACATTCCGTTTTCAATCGATCAATGCTAATGTGAGGGAAAGAATATGCCACAGAGTAAAAAACAATCACTTGACTCGCCACAGGTATCAAGATTATCCGACATGATAGAGTACCAAAAAGGCTCTGTAGTCAGCCAGACGCTCATTGATAAAAAGACAGGTACACTAACGCTCTTCTCTTTTGACAAGGGGCAGGGACTTAGTGAACACACTGCTCCCTTTGATGCTCTGGTCTATATCCTCGATGGCGAAGCGGAAATATCTATCTCAGGCAAACCTTTTCATCTGCAAGCTGGCGAGATGATTATCATGCCCGCCAATGAACCGCACGCTTTAAAAGCCATAGAGCGATTTAAAATGATGCTGGTAATGATACGTTCGTAACAATGAAAAAAGACTCTATGGAATCAGCTGTAATACAGTGGCTTATGGAACCCAAAGACATTGGCGTCAGGTATTTGGCGATGCGTGACCTGATAAAAACAGACGCTAAAGAATTGGAGTCCGTAAAGTTACAGGCACACCAACAGGGTCCCATTTCTGTAGTTCTCGACAAAATGAATAAAGAAGGTTACTGGGTGCAGTCCGGTGCCGGTTATTATCCGAAATATACTGGGACGGTCTGGACTGTCATCCTGCTGGCGCAACTCGGTGCCTCGATAGAAGCTGATAAACGTATCGAGACCGCTTGCACCTACATATTAGAGCGTAATCTTACCAAAGACGGGCATTTCACGGTCAACGGACTCCCTTCTGGTACGGCGGATTGCTTACAGGGGAATCTCTGTGCCTCATTGCTGGATTTAGGATGCTTAGATCCACGTCTAGAAAAAGCCTTTGAGTGGATGGCACGAAGTGTCACAGGAGAAGGGATAGCTCCGATGACGGACAAAACCGCACCGTTGCGCTATTATGCCGGAAAATGCGGTCCGAATTTCGCTTGCGGTTCCAACAATAAATTACCTTGCGCCTGGGGAGCTGTACAGGTAATGCTGGCATTTAGCAAACTACCCCGGCAGAAAAGAACAAAACTCATCGATGATGCTATCAATACAGGAGTCCAATTTTTATTCAGTACTGACCCAGCAAAAGCCGATTATCCCTCTGGGTATAGTTCCAAACCGAGTGGAAACTGGTGGAAATTTGGATTTCCCGTGTTTTACGTTACTGATATTTTGGAGATTGTTGAAGCACTGGTTGGATTAGGCTATGGCAAAGACCCCCGGCTAGCGAACGCTTTGAAACTCATCCGCGAAAAGCAAGATAAGCAGGGACGCTGGTTAATGGAATACGACTATACGGGCAAGACCTGGGTGGATTTCGGACCGAAGAAACAGCCTAATAAGTGGGTAACCTTACGTGCTCTTCGGGTGTTGAAAGCGGTAGGCTGAATTTTAGGCGAAGAATGATGATAGCATACTCAGAAAAAGGCAAACAGGATTTAGACTCCATCGCGCCATTATGGGAAAAACTCAGAGAGCACCAGCGAGTTCGCTCACCGCACTTTCCACAACACTACGCCAGGCGAACCTGGAAACGGCGAAAGGCAGAATTACTAGAGAAAGCTAAGACAGGCGGCCTTCATCTGGATATTGCCGCCGATTCGAAGACTAAAAAGATTAGAGGTTATTGCGTCAGCACTATATCCTCAGATAAGCAGGCACAACTAGAATCCATTTACATCGAGCCTGAATACCGTAAGGCTGGCGTTGGCGATGAACTGATGCAGCGCGCGTTAGCATGGATGAATGAAATGCAGGTTAAAACGAAGACCCTTATTGTCGGCGTCGGCAACGAAGAGGTGCTCTCATTCTACAGTCGATATAATTTTTACCCGAAATACATTACGGTGGAGCAAGTGGAGACTGAAGTTGAAACTCCGTCTACCAAAAAGTTGAAAAAACATGCTACCCAAAATGAATGACAATGCTGGAGGGGTAATATAAATGCCGAAGCTACCAAGAGATCTATATCACAAGGCTACTCTCGAAATAATGGATAAAATAAAATATCAATATCAAAATTATGGAAATGGCAAGATACTTGTCAACAAGAGCGGAAGAAGTATATACATTGAAGTTTCAGGTAAAAACTTACCATATTTAGGTGGGCACGGTGAAGAGATATTTCCTTGGGAGACATATGTCCCTGTTAAAAAGTTGGAGCGAATAGAATCTCAAGCGAAGCGTTATAGGGCAGAACCTTGGATAGCCTTCTGCTATATAATACTAAGAACTGAATTCGAAAAATACTTCAATAGAACTACAAAAATAGATAACAAACAATTTGGGCTACGATTGATAAAAACAGAGACTTATAGACAATGTATGAAACCACGCTCTCCCTCATGGTCAGTTATGGATTTACCCCGGAAAGACGTTCCCAATTTAACAATAAATCTAGAGCAAATCTAACATGAAGGTTCCACCTAAATAATGTATTACCACATTGGGTTAAATGAATATGTTACCCGAACTGAAAGACAAGAACGCAGATATTGAGAGTATCACTAAAAAGTCGCTTGCTGACAAAAAGTTGCTTCCGGAATTACTGAACGGTCTTAAATCAAAAGAGGAAACATTCAGATATAATTGCTATAAAGTCCTCATGCTCATCAGCAAGACAAACGGCGAAGTGTTATACCCGTCATGGGATTACTTTGTTGAACTGCTACACAGTGATAATTCTTACCACAAGATGAGTGCCGTCCACCTGCTTACAAATCTCGTTAAAGTAGATACAGAAGACTGGTTTCAGAAGATATTCGACAGCTATTACAGCCTGCTTGATGACAAGAGCGTGATTGTGGCTATATATGTCGCTCAAAATTCCGCCCAGATTGTTAAAGCAAAACCATACCTGGAAAACCGTATCACCAATATCATGCTCAACGTAGATAAAACTCACCATCCCGCAGGACGCAAAGAGTTGATTAAAGCCGGGGCAATAGAAGCTTTTATGGAATATTTCCCCGATTCTAGAAACAAAGCGAAAATATTAGAATTTGTTACAAAGCAACAGGATAGTGAAAGCTCGAAGACAAGAAAATTAGCAAAAGCGTTTCTTAAGAAATGGGATAAGAGATAATATTCATCACTGTTCATAATAAGAGATAATATTCATCACTGTTCATAATAAGTATAGTTAAAGAGGCGCAATCATGACAAAAGTAGTCGCGATTAACGGTAGCCCTTCTACGGGAAAAGGTAATACGGCGCGGATATTGAATCCTTTCATTGAAGGAATGAAAGAAGCGGGAGCATCGGTCGACCTTTTTTATACAAAACGTCTGAAAATCAAACCGTGTACAGGCACTTTCTATTGCTGGGATAAAAAACCAGGGCAGTGCATCCAGCAGGACGATATGCAAACACTATACCCTTTATTGTGGCAGGCGGATATACTTGTTCTTGCTACACCAGTATACATTCCCTTACCAGGAGAAATGCAGAACTTCATGAACAGACTCTGCCCACTTATTGACCCTGAACTTGAAATAAAGAAAGGCCGTACCAGAGCAAGATTTAGGAATGATGTCAAAATAAGTAGAATAGCCTTAGTTTCTTCATCTGGATGGTGGGAAATAGGCAATTTCGGGACTGTGTTACGCATTGCAAAAGAACTGGCTAAAGATGCAAATGTGGAGTTTGCTGGTGCATTACTTCGTCCCCATGCCAATCTACTGGGAAGGGAACCGGAAAAAGCAAAAATAATCTACGACGCTTGCCGTCAAGCCGGTTTCCAGTCGGTCAAATCAGGAAAGATACCTGAGAAATTGGCCAAAACTGTAAGTAGACCCCTTATTTCAGAAGAAAAGTGGATAAAAGGAGAGAACTATTAAAAATAACGTCCTTGCTATCATCTTTTACATCCTCTTCACTCAGACTCCATAATTATTCTGCACTCAAACCTTATATACTTCCCCTTCTCTGTCGACGGGGAGAGGGGAGAGGGTAGGGGGTGAGGTAATAATAAACAAAATTTCAGATTTCCCCAGCGGTGTTCTGGTTGAGACTACCATTAGATGTCCGGCCGATTGTATCATCTGCCCCAATAAGAAGATAAACAATCGCCCCAAGGATATGTCATGGTCGCTTTTTAAAAAGGTTGTAGATGATTGCTGCGATAAACAGATCAAGGAATTTTGCCCCTTTATCCACGGCGAAACTCTTTCATGGAAGCACTTTGAAAAGGGGTTGGACTACATTTCACAAACTCTACCTGACACTGGCGTGGTAATATATACCAACGGATATTTACTTGATGATGCCAAAACCCAGCTATTGCTTAGAGATAATATCAGCGAAGTACACTTTTCTATTGACGGTCTTTCCAAACGAGTCTACGAACAACACCGTCGCGGCTTGGTCTACGAACGAGTCCTGGCTAACGTAACCCGTTTCCTGACAGCACTCCGCAAAAGTAAGCAGAAAATCAGGACTCATGTCGCGCTGACGTTGACTCCGCAGAATCAACTTGAGGTCGATGCCTTCCGTCTATTCTGGGATGGATTAGTGGATATGGTTGATATTATCCCGTGCGATGGAAGGGGTGGTGAGGAGCGACTACCCGCTTTTACAGATGGACGCCAGTTACCCTGTTTTCAGGTAGCGTCTCACATGTATATTCTCACTGATGGTTCCGTAGTACCGTGCTGTAAGGACTGGGCGGGTTACACGATTATGGGCCATATATCCGAGCAATCGCTAGAATCTATCTGGAACTCAAAGGAATACCGGCGTTTCCGTAATAATATAAACAAGGGGAAATTACCTGATACCGAGGTCTGCCGTCGCTGTCTCACCGACCAATTATAGAATTGTCATTCCCAACCTCGTCCCGCACTTGATACGGGATTGATCGGGAATCCAGCTACCTTTACCCCATCTATATTTTCACAGCGCTATTTCTTCGTCACCAGAATAATGTGCTTTTCACTTATCTCGTCTATACCAGCAATTTCACTTCTCTTCTCATCCAAAAGCTGGTCGATTGTACGGGTTACTTCAGGCAGTTCGGATTTGTAGTCGTGCAAACCCATCACTCCTCCTGAAACAAGCCGGTTCCAGACCAGGAGAAAATCGTTTCGCACATATTCAGGCTGATGATTTCCATCGATAAAGCCGAACATGAATCTTTGGTTGGAGGGGAATTTCACTTTTTTTGAATCCTCTTTGATGGTTACAATGTTGTCACAGCTATTCGTATTTTCACAATATGATTGATATTGAGATTTGCCTTCGAGAAATGCGAGGTAAATATCGCTCATTGTGGTGCCGTTTATTGTGGCTGTGCGGTCATTCATCGGATCGAAGATATCAACCACAAAGACCTTTTTACTATACGCATGAGCTAATTTCGCTAGTTTGACAGTACCCCCACCGACAAATGCCCCAATCTCAACGATATCACCTTCTAAGCGATATAAACGGCGCTTATTAATATAATCAATTAGGGACTCATAACCTACGAAATCTATGGTTGCAATCATGTGTTCACCTATAAGAGGTCGGATATAGCTTCACCGCCGATGCTTGTCATGGTAGCCAGGATGACACTTGCCGCCGTCCATGTGTTTTTTTCATCGGCTGGATAAATCAATCTTTCCGGGAGCTTTATACCAGTCCAGAAGCCACCATCTGTGTCTCGCTGATTTAGTACCCAATTAAGTAGCGTCTTTGCCCGGGAGTGGTCACCTATCTTTATTAGTGCCATAATTAGCTCACAGGTTTCAGCAGTAGTCACCCAGGGTTGGTCCAGAGTACACTTGCAACCCCAGCCATCCATAATAAAATTTTGCCATTCCTTGTCAATTTGCATCTGCGCCTGTTTACCCTGAGTAACACCGGTCAATACAGGATAATACCAACCCATAGCATAACCACGTTGATTATCACCAAGTGTATTAAAGAGATGAGGCTTTTCTTTGATAGCGTGCAGTAGTCTATCCGCCGCTTCTTGCCAGTCAGGTCTCTTTAGTCTCAGTACACCTGCAATTTTTATAGCATCCTGGAGACTCCTCCAGATACAGGCACAACCTGCAACCGGTGCGCTTGGCCAGATATTCCCTTGAGCATCTTTCGCCCAGAATATCTCACCTGATGGCTGTTGTAGACTTAGACTGAAGCTGATACCCCGTTCCACCATATCCCACATCTCTCGTAAGAAACGCTTGTTATGAGTGACAAGATAGTGATGCCAGACCCCTGATGCAATATAACTGCTGTGATTACTATCTTTTGCCATCTCTTTAGGATTGTCATCCTGATATGTATACCACCAACTACCGTCCGGATTTTGTACCGTACGCAACCATTGATATGCCCGGTCAGAAGCTTTAAATCTGCCACAGGCATCCAGCGCCATAGCGCACGCAACATGGTCCCATGGATCAGTCACTCCATCCTGGTAATATGGAATTGCCCCGGTAGAAAGCTGCGTCTCACAAATGAAATTGACCGCATCGCTGATGATATCCTGAATCTGCGAGAAACTCACTAGCCTACTGCTCTCCTAGTGTATTCTTGCGGGCGTATATTACTACACTTTTCCCAAATGCCGGATTAAGTGCCTTTTCCAGTAAGCGGATTGGCTTCGTTCCAGTCTCTATGTCCCAGACTAAAAATTTGTGATAGAGAGAAGGTATAAACGCTTGTTCTTGATTAATTCCAAAAATGCAACGCAGAAACCAGTAAGGAACGTGTAGAGCGTGCTCGTGATGTATATTAAACACAGCGAATCCCGAACTTTTTAGAATCGATAGCAGCTGTTTTAATTTATATATTCTGATGTGCCCGCCCGGTTGATTATGATACTGTCTAGATAATGTCCAGTAAATGGTCTCGCTGAAAAAAGACGGTACACTGATCGCCAGAATGCCGTCGTTTTTCAATATTCTTCTGAATTCGTTGATTGCCTGCTGGTCATCAGGGATATGTTCCAGAACTTCCGAGCATATCACTTTATCAAAACTTGCATCTGGAAATGGCATCGACATAGCATTACCACGTAGCGAAATCCATTTACCGCGATTTCCATTTTCTTCGTCCAAAAGCTTGAGAAAGAATTTGGTCTTGATAGCATTTTTCTGCTCGATATCCAGGGCGCAGACAGTACATTGTGCTGATTGATAGGCTTTGATCGAATGTCTACCTTCACCACAACCGACATCCAGAATCAAATCGCCATCGTGAATACCTAAGATTCCGTAGTTGATGGTTAGCATCCTACCAACTCCTGATAGACCTCCACTGTCTTCCGAGCCGCCTGGTTCCAGTTAAAATTGCTCTCCATCCTTTTCCGGCCTGCTTCACCCATTTTCTTACGCAAAGGTTCATCCGCGAGGAGCCGCTTGATGGCATCTGCCAGTGCTGCCGGATCACCTAGCGGAACCAGTATCCCAGCTTCTCCATCTTCACCAACCACTTCAGGCAAAGCACCAGCACGTGTAGCAATCACTGGCAATTTGCATGCCATCGCTTCCGCTGCCGGAAAACCAAATCCTTCATATACAGACGGCACAACCGCAAATTCGGCTGTACAGTAGCGTCTTACCAGCTCATCTTTTTCAATCTTTCCCGTAAAGGACACAATGTCCTCGAGCCCTTGCTCCCTGACCATAGTAACCACTTTGTTCTGCGTATCGTTGGCGCCAATTATGGTCAATTTCAGCCTGACCTCATTCTTCAACAGACGCAGTGCTTCTAGCAAATAGGGAACACCTTTGAAATAACCAGAACCACTGCTGACCATAATTATACTTTTTGGTTCTTTGACAACATTACCATTAGTCTTGAAGTAATCGATATCGATTCCGTTATACACGACACGTAAGGCATCTTGAGCAACACCATAAAAGCGGTGTATATCTTCAGCCGATTTGTAAGAAACGGTAATCACTCTTTCCAACCGACGTGAGACACGGTTCTGCATCCCGAGAAATGAGAACCAGCGAAATAGCAAGAACTTCTTCCACAGATTGGGAGCTTGACCGATTTCTATCTGTCGGTCGATGTGAACTGGATGATGAATGGTAGCGACTACAGGAATTTTCAGCCTTTTCATCAATAGAAGACCATACCCGAGACATTGATTATCATGGATAATATCAAATTTTTCATTCATCAACTGTGATTTTAGGCTGTTGTAGGCACGCATACTAAAAGTAAGAGGTTCGGTGAAAGTCCCCAACAAGCCAGCAGTAAGCTCATAAAATTTCAACGGTGAGTTAATCTTAGGTAAAATTTCTGCGAAGGAATGCTTACGGTCAAAAAGCATCAGGCTTTCCATCTTGTGCAGCTTAATGCCGTCCTCCAGTACCGGATATGGAGGACCCGATATGACATGAACTTCATGCCCTAGATTTCGGAGCTCTCTGGACAGGTAGTAAATGTAAACACCCTGTCCCCCCGAATATGGATTACCGCGATAAGAAAGCAAACAGATCTTCAGGACCAGTTCCTCCGGTTAATTTTGGCTTCTACAGGAGCGGGAAAATGCATGTTCCTTGGTTATTTTGAGAGGATGCACAGCAGACACGAAATTATACTACGCTGAAGTAAGAATTTCAAGAAAAAAGGCAATAAATTTAGAGTTTCGCTATAAAAGTTTAATAGCCGCGGCTATACTGCAGCAATATCCTATTGACCATGTCAGCAGTCGCGCCTTCCGTTTCCGTAATTGCTTCGTTGGCATTGAATCTCGACCAGTCATTGGTCAAAATCTTGATGCCGAGTTTATCGGCTTTATCCCATAACTCCGTACCCGGGAATGGTGCCAGAGCATGTAACGCACAGGTTGTTTCAAGTTCTTTAATGAAACTGATGGTTTTCAGCAATGTTTCTTCGGTCTCCCCAGGAAGTCCCAGTATAAAGGATGCCATCGCTTCAATACCAGCTTTTTTGGTGAGGTCTATCGCTTCCTGTACTTCACGAAGAGTAATTTTTTTCTTCAGCGTATTCATCATATCCTGGTCGGCAGTTTCCACACCGTAGCAAATAAAATTACACCCGGCATCACTTATCAGTGAAAGCAATTCCTTGTCTACGGTATCGACACGAGCAAAACATGTCCAGTTAAATTTAAGATGCCGTGATTTGATCTCATCGCAAATAGCATAAACATGTTTTTTATTAATTGTGAACAGGTCATCGACAATGTTTATTCCCTTGAATCCCAGACTCAGTATTTGCTCCATTTCATCAACTACAAGTTTGGGATTACGGAACCTTTTTTTCTTTCCGACCATGCGGTGCCCTACGCAAAAGATACAATTGAATGGACAACCCCGACCGGTTATCATCCCGCTCTTGGGATTGGTTGGGAGATAGCGAGGTATAAGAAAGAGATGCCTCGCCGGTATGGGCAGTTCATCCAGTGCTTCAATCCAATCACGGGGCGCTGTTTGTTTTATCGTACCATTCTTTTTATGGGCAAGACCGTCTATTTCTTCCAGCTTCTCTTTGTCTGATGCCAGCGCCAACATAGTCTGTTCGCCTTCTCCGATAACCACCAGGTCAATCCAGGGTGAGTCTCTCAATGTTTCCTCGACTGTGAAAGAGGCGTGTGGTCCGCCGATGACTGTGATAACGTTATTAGAAATTTCTTTACAGTCTTTCAGAATCAGCGAGGCAATGGGGAAATTCATAGTAACCGATGTAATACCAATAAGCTCCGGAGAGAAATCATGAATCTTCCGAGCCAGCTTTTCTTTCGAATATTCCTGGACAAGAAAATCCTGGACCTGGACTTCAACGCCTGCCTTTTCCAGTACTGCGGCAATATATGATAAACCCATTGGTATCTGCGGCATTTCAGAAAATGGGTAAGGCGTGTTTATTAAAAGAGTTCTCATCCTCGCTCCGTATTTATATAATGTCTACTCTTCTTGCTGGTATGAAAAACAATTAAATCCTTCTTCTGGAAAATAATCAAGTACCTAGTATATATCCAATTCACCCTGCATTGTCAATTCTACTGCTTGTAGACTTTGAAATTTGAGAATTTGTTTGTTACTTGTCTCTTGGTGATTGGGATTTGGGTGGGATTGAGACGAGATGGGATAATGCTGGAGTTGAGGGAACTCGAACCCCTGACCTCTTCTATGCAAATTCAATGTATGGCTTTATGTATAGGTGTTTTGAAGCTAACTTGTTGTTTTGTATGTATCAGTACTTTGATGCTAAATTGCTACTTTTTATGGTATCAAAAGAAAATTCCGTTATCATGGCGTCAGCACGAAAATAAAAAAATACGAAACACTCTTCTCATCGTTCTTTGTTCGGTATATAATCATATACGATGAATATTTATCAAGATGAATCTGGATGCTTGGGATTTAACAAAGGAAGTAGTGAGTATTTTGTGGTCACGCTTTTATGCCCTAGTAATAGTAAATATTTAACGAATGTCGTTAGAAAATTCAAAGGGAAATTAATTAGGGATGGTTGGCCAAAACAGATTGAAATCAAAGCTCATAATCTGTTTGTCGCGAGGACGAACCCACGTATCCCACAATCATATCGATATAAAAACAATCCTCTAGTCCCAATTCACGATTTCCTAAAATTAATTGGTAGCTTGCCGATTGAGATAGATGCAATTGTCATTAATAAAAAAGCCGTAAACCAAAACCTTCGAACGTTGCCTTATGGCGTTTTGTTTAATTACTTTTCAGCTCAAATCCTTACAGATAGAATCTGTAAATACGATGACGTTTGTCTGTTTGTAGACCAAACTAGTAAACAAACTCATGACAAACAACACTTCGATGGCTATATATCTACCAATGCCAAAGTGACAAAAGGAAAGGATTTTAAATTACAAATTGAGCATGGTGATTCTAGAATAGTTCATGGCCTTGGGGCGGCGGATTTTACATCATGGGCGATATTTAGAAGTTACGAACAAAACGATCAGCAATTTGAGACTATAATTCAATCTAAGATATTGGTATATAAAAAGTTCTTCTTCAAGTAAAAACAAAAAAACCGCTTACGCGGTTCTCTTGATGGTGGCGCCTGAAAGATGGTTACAATTACATGCAACTTATGCTAACAAGCACATCATCCAGGAATTACCCACCGCGTTTTTATCATATACTAAGGTATTGACAATGTCAATACCTATTTGCCTTATTTTGGGCTTACAGCGCGTTACAGGGCATTGTAACGGTAACTTTTTGAGCATATAAAAACGTAACGCTAACTCTTCTCACTGCTTTTTATTCAGTACATAATCATCGCAAGTTAGGAGAAAATGAAATTTAATGAAGGAAAAAAAAGAACTTATTAAAAAGCAGTGAGAATGGACAAACAAATACATACAGGCACATCAACGTATCGGCATCATTCTGGAATCCATACCGGACCCTTCGTTAATGGAAAAAATCATTGCTGTGTCGCCTGAAATTGAAAGGTTAGAAAGAGAGAAATCGGAAGCTTGGAAAAACATGTTAACTATACAGAGGCAATTAAATCAACCTTAGTATCCCTCTTCGTAGTCACGATTGGGTTCTTCATAAAGCCTATACAATATATCGCTGACTGCGCTTCGCGCATAGTCAATATCGTCAAAAGCGTCATTTATACGAGATATAGCGAGTTCGTTACTGTAATCTTCACAGTATACCCTTGCTTCTTCCAATGTGTCACATGCTTCGTTTAAACGATGCTCAATGTTTCTTAATTCACTCTCTGTATTATCCGATGAGCAAGCTAAAGCAGAAAATATAATTGACAATATTCCGATTATAATAAGGGCAATCCGGTATGTTTTAATCATTCCGTTACCTCTGTGTTTTTAGGCTATTATACAATAAAAATAAAAAGGGACGGCTCAACACCGTCCCTTACAGTTACTTGGATACTGAAAATTCGTTAGCATGAGGGCGAAAGTAAACATAATGAGAGTTTATAATAACCTAAAATTAGCTTCAGAATTTGGTGAACTGAGGTTACGACGGCAGAACTTCCGAGCATTCACTTACCATTACTGTTTAAATAACATAAAAAAACGCTAATGTTACGCGCGATATTCGCTACTCATATGTTTTAGCTTTTTCATTCCCCTTCAGAACACTCAGCCCTGCTTGCGCAAACACTATTGCTTCCTGTTCGGGATAAGTCTTTACAGGAGCGATGAATCCCACCCTCTCTATTATCCAGTTGACGGCTCTTTTCGAACCCAGGATCTTGCCAGTGAGTATAATTGCATCAATCTTCCCTTTGAGTACTGTAGCCATTGCTCCTATGTCCTTGGCTATCTGATAGCACATCGCTTCAAAGTAAAACTCCGCCTCCTTATCACCACTCTCTATCTTATTTTCAACATCACTGATGCTATTGACCCCCAGAAAGGCGACCATTCCTCCTTCGCCCCTGATCATCTTGAGTACCTGGTCCCTGGTATACTTTCCCGAAAAGCATATTTCCACAACCTGACTGGCGGGTAGACTGCCGCTGCGTTCCATGGTAAATGGTCCCTCGTCAAATGCACTGGTGGTATCGATAACTTTTCCATTTTCGAAGGCTGCGATCGACATACCCCCCTCAAGATGAGCAATCACTAGTTTAATGTTTTTTATGTCGATATCCATTTCACTCGCGGCTAATATGGCTACACCTTCGATATTCTGACGGTGATATGCTGGTCTCCTCTCAATTACTGGAATACCAGAAACACTGGCGATTCGTGGCCACTCGATAGGTGGGGAGTAGGGAATAAAGGCTAGTATTTGATACTCGTCTGCTACCTCTTTCGCCAGCATGCACCCCAAAATTGCCGGGTGTTCGACTCTCACTTTCTCCGATTTCACAATATCAAACATCAGCTGGTTAACCTGATAAATACCACTCTCTTTTACTCGTGGACCGCTTCGACCGACCACTGCCGATAACTCACCTTTTTTTATGCCCCATTCTAAAAGTTTTGCCTTAATTATGTTGTTACGATATGGAAATTGCTCAATCACCTTCTTAAACTGCCTGAGTTCGGCTACCGGGTGAACTATTTGAGCAGTTTTTACTTCCTTTTCATCTTCAAAAATGTTGATCTCGGTACTGGTTGAACCTGGATTTATCACCAGTATTTTATGCATATTCATCCTCGCATTTCTTAGAATACTTTTACATGCCAATTATCCTGGCGTACCCTGAATAATTTTACCACCGGTTGAATAATCTTTCCCAGCGCTAAAGAAATTAAATATTGTTTGTTACTTGTCTCTTGGTTATTGAAATTTGGGTGAGAGAGATGTGAGGCGGGGTAATGGTGGGCCATTCGGAACAGTTCCCGAACTACTATTTGAGAAGAAGCAATTGATTCCTAATGTTCAGCAGCTACTCGTCAACAGAGTTCAATCCCCTATCGTTACATAGACCGCCACCTTATGTTCTGCAGCAAGATTAGAGGCAACTTCGATAAAGAAGACTAGGTCACAAACATAAATGGAGAAAAGAACCTGCAAACGATAGGCGTGTTGCGTCAAAACAAACTGTTACCGTAGTCCATAGGTTGACTTATTCTACGCTTCTTTTATAATGAGAAACTAAAAACCGCTTTCCCAATTTGAGGGGAATTTCAATTTCGTTTGATTTTTTCAATCCGCATTTTTCTGCTGTTTCGTTAAAAGTCTCAGGATTTACCAGACGCATTATCATATCAAGTAATCTTAAACTAGAGTACGCTGTCTCAGAAATCATTTCTGATTTAAGACTGGGAAGTTGCAATACAACAACTAGAGTCCCTTTCGTCGTTAGCCAATTGGCAACTTTTTTCAATATTTTCTCAAAATCAACGTATTCAAAAATCAGGGCAGCGTATATCAAATCGAAAGAATTGTCTGGACAAGCAAAAGTGTTTAAATCTGAACAAATCAATTCAAGCATCCTCAATTTAGAACCGTATCTTCTTCGGAGAAGTGATAGATATTCTGGATTAATATCAATACCCAGCACTCTTTCCATTATTTGGGGATTGATGTGCTCAAAACCGTTACCAGTACCGCATCCTAGCACAGCTAAATTATTTGAAGGAATATCTTTTAGCACATTCTCCAATATATTATTGAGAACTGGAAGTTGTCCAACGTTCTCAGCATTCATATGTCCTTCATAATCAGATGCCGAAATAGAAAGCCAGGGATTTTGATTATGAGCCAAATTATTTTTATTCATATTTTTCGTCTTATTCATTATAATTCTTTCATTCCTGCAATTCACCTGAATGGTGACTCTAGAGTAGTTAGCTTAGCTAAATAATAAGCAGCCCTATCTTAGATGGCCATATAAACGTCATTAAGAATTTCCTTGGAAAATAGAGGGTAGATTTTTCGATGTTTGAGGAAACTTTCAGGTATCGTCCTTCTTTTATCCTGAAGTATCTTTGGGCAGTATGAAAACTTGTGCAAATAACAGGCTAAAATCTGCTATATTCTTGCAAGCGGCTGGTGGAGCTGAGGGGACTCGAACCCCTGACCCCTTCCTTGCAAATTCTAGGTTGTGAGTCATTTTAGCCTCAAATATGCCACTATTGCCAACAATTAGCAATACTTCTTTGAAGCTAACCAAAAACATACTTTCGAAAAAGCGTTACCATTTCCGTTACCATTTTCAGAGCAAATCTGTTAGCAGAATGTCAGGCTCCAAGTGATATACCCGGAGCCAGGATATAGCATAATCGCATTATATCGATACTATATCCGAATCCGAAAATTAGGTTGTTTATATATTAAAAAGGCAAATTGTAGAGCCCTATTTTAATCCCTTCTTTGAAGCATTTACGACCGCATTCACAGCAATTTTAGCTGGACCTTTTGCCACTTGTTGGGCTTGAGACAATACATCATAGAAAGTCCTCATATTTGCCACTTTGCCGTTTTTAAATTCCCATATACAATCAGCTGGGCCTTTCCATTTCATTCCATTCATGGTTCCAGATACATCGTGTTCAATTACTGCTGTATCTCCCTGCACAATAATTCCTATTCCATTCTCCACAATCTTAAAATCTTTGTTACCTTCATAAATCCACTTTGCATATTTCTCAATTTGTGAGAGTCCTTTGAATGTTCCTTGCGGGTTTACCCATACACTGTCATTAGTAAATAATGTAAGGGCTTGCTTTATATCTCCCGCTGTCCATGATTTGAGAAAGCCACGAATTGCATCCTTGATTTGTTGGTCAGTCATCTTACGACCTCCTGTTTATTTCTTGAATAACGTAGGGAAACCAATTCTAATACCATCGCATGCGATTGTCAACCTACCGCATTGACTGGCAATGTGCTTATTAATAACCGAGCAAACAAGCCCTTTAATCAGCCAGTCAGCCATTTTAGCCTCAAATATGCCACTATTGCCAACAACTAACAACACAGTTTTGAAGCTAACCAATTTCTTACTTTCAAAAAAGCGTTACTATTCCCGTTACCATTTTCTGCAAAAAGTAAAGGGTGACTTATGCCACCCCTTGAGATTAACCGGATTGCATTCCAAAATTTGTTTATTAACTCTTCTACTCTTTCTTCCCAAATAGAGCCATTAAAGTCCCCACTACGGCAATTAGTCCTCCCCCAATCATGTCAATCCATCCTGGTATCGGATAGGTAATTTTATTATATTCTAAATATCCCTCATACAAATTCCCCCCCACAAACTCAGTGTAACCTTCAATAGCGAGCCAGTAACCTATCCATATACAAACTCCACCTAGAGCCAACGAAGTCAATATACCTAGTAATCGCCAGAAGCCGCCCTTTCCTACGACGAACTTAACAATTGACTTTGTAATCCAAAAAACTATGACTAATGGTAATAAGAGCCCCCAGCTTAGCCATCCCATTAAAATGTCACCCGTTGTCGTACCTATTCCAGTTTCAAATGTGAATTATGTCAAACATTCGTAAGCAAAATGTTAGCAAAAAGGTAGAAAGGAGCATGATGTTATTAGATGGAAGGTGGTTATTAGCTTCAAAATAGTGGTGGAGCTGAGGGGACTCGAACCCCTGACCCCTTCCTTGCAAAGGAAATGCTCTCCCGACTGAGCTACAGCCCCATGCGTTGACCTGAAAAGATGCTAACTGTATAATAGCAACAAAATGCTTCCGCTTTCAATCCGACCATGTACAATCGTTTGGTCGGAAATTATTTTTAAAGAGGCTAATCAAGCGTGTCAGGTCTTGAAATAGTACTGCTATCGGCAACAGGATTCTTTGCTGGCATCTTCGGCACCATGATTGGTATCGGCGGTGGTGTCATCTTTGTCCCTGTCTTTTTGCTTTTCTTCGACTTCACACCTCAGGAAGCAATCGGTACATCTTTGGCAGTGGTCTTTTTAAATGCCCTTTCGGGAAGTATTTCCTATCTAAGACAGAAGAGAGTCGACATTAAATCTGGTTGGAAATTTGCTGTAGCAACCCTACCCGGAGCTTTCCTCGGTGCCTGGCTTGTCGACTATTTTACTCCTTATATACTGGAGATGGTCTTTGGATTTTTACTCATTGCAGTAGCCCTCTTTATTTTCCTGCGCAGAGAGCCTGACTACTGGGACAAAGGAAAAGGTAAAAACACTCGGAAAATAATTGACTACCGGGGTGAGGTCTTCGAGTATACACCACGTGAAGGGTTGGGTATCACTATCAGTTTCTTCGTCGGCATCATTTCCAGTTTACTGGGTATCGGCGGAGGCATCCTTCACGTACCAGCCCTTATTTATCTTCTGGGATTTCCAGTCCATATCGCCACCGCAACCTCTCATTTCGTTTTAGCAATTTCAACGTTCTCCGGCAGTATCACCCACCTGACTCTAGGGAATATCCTGTTCTTGCCAGCAATAGTTGTCGGAGTTTCAGCAATTGTAGGTGCACAGATAGGCGCTCTGTTGTCTCGTAGGGTTAAGGGTCTGCTTATTGCGCGCTTGCTGGCTATTGCCCTTCTACTGGTTGGTGTACGCTTGCTTTTAAAAGCATTGGGAGTATTTTAATCACCCGATTTTGTTTGCAATAGATCTAAACATTGAAAAGGAAGGTGATGACATCGCCATCCAGTACAGTATAGGTCTTGCCTTCCATCCGTAATAGACCCTTTTTCCGCGCTTCCGCCAGACTGCCACACCTCATGAGGTCGACATATGCAATAACCTCTGCCCGGATAAAACCACGCTCCATATCTGTATGAATCTTACCTGCCGCTCTCACAGCGTCAATACCAGTTGAAACTGGCCAGGCTCTGACTTCTCCTGAGACAATCGTAAAGAATGAAATCATATCCATTAGCTCGTAAGAAAGTGCTACCACACGGTCCGATCCCGATTCTTTAAGTCCGTAGCTATCTCTCATTTCTTTAGCTTCATCTGGTTTGAGTTGAGCCAGTTCTGCTTCCAACTTCGCACAGAGCGTGATTACACGGCATCCAGATCGCGCGTGACCGGCGTTCAATTTCTGTTCCAATCCAGCTGACTCTCCCAGTTGGTTCTCCCCGATATTAATGACTACCAGTAAAGGCTTTGCAGTCAAGAACTGGAAATTATTAATGATCTTAGTCTCTTCTGCGGTGAGCTTCATCTCGCGGATAGGTATATCTTTCTCCAGTTCCGTCTTTAGTTTAATTAAAGTTTCCTGTTCCATCTGGTGTGCCTGACGCTCTGCTGGTTTAGCCGCTTTAAGTGATTCTTGAAGCCTTTCTAACCTCCGTTCCAGGATTGCGAGATCGGAAAAAGCAAGCTCTAAATTCATAGCAGTGATGTCACGTTCAATATCCAGAGTTCCTTCGGGATGAGGAATGCTATCGTCTTTAAATGCCCGTACCACGTTGATAATTTCGTGGGCGCCACTTACTGTATTGAGCAATTGCCCGCCGATTCCCTTATCTTTGACCAATCCTTTGATAGAAGCCCCAATATCGCTATAGGTAATAGCAACCGGCACAGTGCGTTTTGGTTGCAGGAGTTTGGTAAGTCCATCAAGACGCGGGTCCGACACTTTCGCCGTTCCAATATGTGCTCCACCAGATTGCTGATGTCCCTTATCAACAACGGTGCCACTGGTTAAAGCACTCAATACGGTCGTACGTCCGCTACGATCCAGACCAATGATACCGATTTCAATATTCATGTGTGTAAACCACGCAGTTTTATGTGAAGTATTCGTATAGCTCTTGCTTATTCTACACTCCCCTTGCAGAGTCTTCAAGACCTGCTCTTGACACTCTACCTTCTTGACCTTACAATCAAGAATAGACATAAACTCTGGATTTGAGGTCAGTTAGATGATTTGTCCCACCTGCAAAAATCCGATGCTCGTGGTGGAATATCAAAAGATAGAATTGGATTATTGCGGAAACTGCCAGGGTGTATGGTTCGACGCCGGAGAACTTGAACTCATACTTGGTTCTGTTGGGATAGGCGAAACGAAATCCATTCTGAACAACCTACTCCAATCACCTGCTGCCTCAACCCAGGAAAAAAAGCACAAATGCCCTATCTGTCACCGTAATATGAAAAAAGTGAACATCAGCGGTACAGACCATGTCATTATTGATACCTGTGGTAGAGAGGATGGGGTTTGGTTCGATGGCGGCGAAGTAGACCACCTGATTAAATTCCTGGGAGATAAATCACAGGATAAATCAGAAACAGGTAAGATTTTTAACTTTATTAAAGAGGTTTTCCAGTCAAAATAGATAATAATTATTTAACATTATCTTGTTAATATATTAGGGAAATGGAGGTAACTATATGATCGCTGTCTGGATAGTCCTGGGTATTGTCGTCATCCTCTTGTTTGGAATCTGGGGCACATACAATGGTCTGGTCAGGGCACGTATCGCTGTTAAAAATGCCTGGTCGCAAATCGATGTCCAGCTGAAGAGACGTTGGGATCTCATACCCAATCTTGTAGAAACAGTCAAGGGATATAAGAATTTTGAGCGCGAAACTCTGGAAGCCGTGATAAAAGCGAGGACTGCCGCTCAAGGGACCGCTAACGCCGGTGTTGGAGAACGTTCCAAAGCAGAAGGCGAACTTTCTGCCGCTCTCGGACGCTTGATGGTAGTGGTAGAAAGATATCCCGAACTTAAAGCTAATCAGAACTTCCTGGCACTTCAGGAAGAACTGACCGGCACTGAAAATAGAATCAGTTTCTCAAGACAAGCATATAACGATTCTGTGCTTCAATATAACAATAAGACACAGCAGTTCCCATCCAATATGATCGCGAATATGTTCAACTTCAAGAAGGAACAGGAATTTCTACAAGCCACCGAAACTGAAGCAGAGCGAAAGGCACCGAAAGTTAGTTTTTAATCTAAATACAAATTTGAATTTTTTAATACCATCTTTGAGTTTTAAAATTTTAGATTTGAGATTTGCTTCTTGGTTATTGGATATTCTGAGACCGAAGGTCTAAGTTATGTGGGAACAGATCCGTTCTAACCGCATACGCTCCGTTGTGCTGGTAGCCGTCATGGGCGCGTTTTTAATCGCGCTCGGATGGCTACTCGGTTATTCTATTGCAGACAACGGAATCGCCGGCGTAGTAATTGCTCTGGTGGTTTATGGTATTCTCAATCTGGTTGCCTACTTCCAGGGTGATAGTATTTTGCTCTCCGTTGCCGGAGCGCGAAAGATAAAAAGAGAAGACCATCCGCGCCTCTACAACGTGGTAGAGGAGATGAAGATCGCCTCCAGCCTGGAGAAAATGCCGGATGTGTATATCATCGATGATCCGTCCCTCAATGCCTTTGCTACAGGACGCGACATGAATCACGCCTCGGTAGCTATAACATCGGGATTACTGCAAAAATTGAACCGTGACGAATTACAGGGTGTTATTGCCCACGAAATCGGGCACATAAAAAACCGTGATGTCTTGCTGATGGCAATGTGCAGTGTTCTCCTTGGTACAATTGTTATTATTTCCTATTACGGCTCACGGATTATGATGTTCGGCGGTACGAGCGGTGGTTCACGGCGCAGTTCTAAGAGTGGAGGTGGTGGTGGTGCGGCTATTGTCATGGTGGTTGCTCTGTTGCTGATGATCCTGGCACCTATCTTTGCCCAGCTTATTTACTTTGCGATTTCCCGGCGGAGGGAATATCTGGCAGACGCCTCGTCTGCACTCTACACTCGCTATCCGGAAGGACTGGCATCCGCATTGGAAAAATTAGCCACATCAAACGTTCCCGTTAAAAATGCCAATCAAGCAACCGCTCCCATGTACATCGTCAATCCATTTAAAAGTCGCGGACTTAAAATGAACGAACTAACCAGCACACATCCACCTATCCAGGAACGTATCCGAATACTACGCACGATGGCAGGCAATGTGTCACCTGCCGCCTATGACCTGGCATTCCGGAGTGTCAAAGGCGCAAAGAGTGGTATTATCTCGTCACAACCGGCTGCTCTAGTGGGTGCTGTTGGTATTCGTGCTCCCAGTGCCGAAACAACACCCTTGGAACCAGCCACGGAACAGGTTACTCGCGCCCGCGAAGTCTCCGACATGATGTATAAACTCGATGACTATAAAGTTATTGATTGCGATTGTGGCACTCGTCTAAAGATTCCGCCTGCCTTACGTGGAAAAACCATAAGATGTCCGCACTGTGGTCGCAGTCATCAAGCTTAAAACGTCAAAAGGTTTTCCTGAATATTCTGCAGTCACAATATCTTACTTAATAACCACCAGATATTGCTGACGTCCCTCGCTTTTTTCTTTGACCAGTTCAGAGTGAAGCAAAGGGATGAGCTGGGTGCGGAGTTCTGTATCGGATAATTTCAAGCCTTTCATTACATCTTCACGTGTGGTTTTACCTTTATCCTTCACGAAGTTATAGACCTTTTTCTCCAGTTCCGTCAGCCCATCGGTGCCTTTCTGTCCGGCTCTCTCCCGGGTACGATTATCAACATATGTCGCCCAAGGATCACATTCCCGCGTATTCAACCCGATATCCATCAAGCAGTCTTCGCAATATACCTTACCTTTGCTCACATAGCTCTGACTTTCTGTAATTTCCTTCCGACAGCGACTGCATTGCATACAGACCACCTCCATCCCATAATTCCCTCAATCTATGCATCAATTGAGGTACGAAAATCATACCCCAGTAAATCCGGTTGTGCAACCCGAAAAACCAGACGTAATCAACCTATTTCTTTCACATTCAGTGGACGACATGAGCTATCAACCAGTAAATTTCACTGCAAATTATTACGTGTTCAAGATACCCAGTTGTTTTCGAAATATTAATGGTTTTGGGTTTTACTTAGCGCTCACGTTTGCGGTAATGCTTGTTTTCAGCACTACGTTCTTGTATAAAGTTGTTCTTCGATGGTCATTTAATACTAGAATGTTACCTTCAGATAATCATGGCGATCATTGTTCAGTGATGCGTATGGCTGTTTGAAACCTTTTAAGTTTTTCCATATTTCGAGTATTTAATTCTATATTTTGAGCATATTTAAGTATTCTTCTAGATTAATACGGTTTTCATCAAGTGAAGCCATAAGTTCAGCGATTCTGTCAAGTATGCTAAAGGCCTCCTCGTCCCCTATATCTTTGAAGGGTGGGCAGTACCAGCATTGCATCTCATGACCGAATTGACATGCCAGATCTCTGAGAAGAGCCGTTTGGAGAAACTCAATCGGACTCTTTGGTAAAGGA
>Ga0214474_1000006_pt1 | contig 137151 bp, 194 predicted proteins | sample RVTome_2_FD_187335 | JGI IMG/M metagenome (GOLD analysis project Ga0214474, IMG submission 187335) | Soil microbial communities from uranium-contaminated site in the Upper Colorado River Basin, Wyoming, United States - RVT95D214 HiSeq ... | reverse complement strand
GGAACAATTTACATTAAGAATTATTCTTTTCATTCTATCAAAAGACACTACACCAGATTCCACTTTTGTAACAGACCCTTTTCTTATAACAAATTTTTTAGTATCTGGGCAATAATTTAATGAATTTTCTCCGCTCTCACCATAACCAATAATACAACGACTCCAAGTAGTTCCATCTATCAAATTTGAATTAAATGGAAAAGCAACTTCAAGTAAATAATTTCCACTAAATAAAGCAGCAGGAACACTTAATTCTGGTAAAACTAGTTCATCTAAATCACGAGTATAGACAGTAGCTTCAGTTTTTATAACAGAAGATGGGAGTGTACCTTCTGTAAATTGAGGATTCCAAAAAATTAATCCAGATCCATCCCCTACAAAAATCTTAGCCTTAGATTCGTTTAAGATTTGTAAAACTATAATAACACCAGTGTCGCTGCTCCTTGTAGTAGAAAACCAACACCAATAAAACCCCTCACTTATTTTAATCATTCCATGCCTTACTACGTTAGAGCTTTGCATAATAGCGGAATAACCATCCCTGACATTATACTGAACAATGCCCGTACTTCCACTGCCAGAAAAAGGATATGAGTTAATTTCGAAACAAAAATAAGAATTATTAGGTTTAGCAGAGTCATATTTTACAAAACAGCTAGTTATGTAGGTTCCGTCTGCGCTTGGTCCTGTTGTATTTGCTTGCATAACAACATGAGACCCACTAACAGCAGTGGGTTTTATATAAAAACCTGAACCTCCACCGTCAGGTGAAGAATCACCAGAAGTTACAGATACTCTTTCACCGGACCAAGGATCATCATCAAATACTATTAAAGAGCTTTGTTTTACGTAATTTGTAGCAGCACTTTCTACTTGGTAGCAAGGAACTAACTCAGGATGCCCATTCTCTTCCACAAAAGCAATATCATTAGAACCAAAAGCAGAGGCAGGAATCTCTCCATATAAATCTGGCACAGTATATCTATCTGAAAGATTATAAAAATCTATATCACTTGCTAAATCAACATAAGCAACACCAAATCTGTCTGGGACAACATGTGATTTAGTTCTCGTTTGCTTCATTTCTATACTATTACTCATAGTTATTTTTATATCTCCGTAACCAGAAAACCATAGGATTAAAGATCTCAGATAATCTTCGCCTTTTCCTTACTCCTACCGGGTTCAAATTTTTCTTTTTTGGGCGCTTTATGTTCTATGGGTTTATGCTTCTTCTCTTTTTCTAAATTAGCAGATCCTCTGTTAGCCAAGTCTTTCAAAGTACTAGAAAGTTCAACAAATGGAATAAGTTCTTTATTTAATAATTTTAAAGAATCTACAAACTCAGATAACTCACTACCTTCTGATTTTTCATCAAAATTGAGCACTTTTTGCATCCCCGCGCAAACTGCAGTTATTTTACTATCAAATTTATGAATAAGAGAATACAATGCTTTTATATTTTCTTTTAATTCATCCTTGTCATCTATAGTCCGCATCAACAACACAAAGTCATCGGCACAGCTTCGTAACAGGGACAAAGAATCTTGATCTTCTACTTCCTCATCTTGCCCTTCTTGGGAAGAAACTCCTTCGGGTTTTGTAGCCTCACCCGCCGCTAACTTGTAAAGTTTTTTACTTATAATTGATAACATTAGTGACTCTCCCTGTAACGAAATAAAGAATAGACTTTAGTAAGTAAACGTTCCGCTGCTTGCAATTCTTTAGCCAGTTTAGTCTTCTCTTCTCCAACTATTTTATTATTTCTTCCAATTTCTTTAGTAAGTTCGATGATTTGTTTTACACCTTCTTTAGCAATCATTGCTATAGAGTGTTCAAGTTCTAAGTCTTCCAAAGAAACTTCTTCACTACTCGCTATTTTCTTCAGCCTACTAATTATATTTTTCATCACTGCACTCCACGTAAATGCTGTAATATTTGTTCCTCCAAAGGACCTGATTCAATACCTTCTCGTTTACCACCCACATCAGATTCCGGATTATCCAATTCCGCAGGAACTAGTAATTTTGGCTTTTCACTATCTTGCGGTAAGTACTCAAAAGAAGCACTCTCTGGCTCTTTTTGGGGCACATCTACCGAAAAAGATTGAAGCAATTTCTTTAACGACTCGGGATCGATAGAGATAGTTATCATTCCAGTGTTGCCTTGCTCACCAATACAATTTAAAGGATTGGCTATTCGTTGTAATAGCGCTTTTTGGTTAATAATAAATTTTTTGTCAGTTTTATTATCAACAACAACATATTTCCCTAAATCTTTTCCAGATAATTTTTTATCCAGCTCCACTTCCATATCCTCGCCAGTTTGAGGATGTTTAATTTTAAAAACATCTCCAATTTCTGGAGTTACACCAATATTTCCTTTACTTTGCACAAGCTCTTCTGTTGCCGCTATAATAAATTGTCTACCAACTTTAAGATTTTGGGCGGCGGTTTTCAGTAGACATAAGTCTCTTTTACTACCACCATCTTCTATAGAAGCAATTACATCCTTAATTTTTGCCGCGATATGAAGGCTTGGTAAAGTTCGTGTCACTATAACTTTATCAACAATCTTTACCTTGGACACACATGCCCTAGCATACATATCGTATCTTCTTCCATCCGTGGTAATCTCTGGACTTTCCAACACTTCAAAAATCTGGATTGGATACCCAAAGTCTTCCTTTATCTCTTCTAGTATAAAATCAATATCATCTTCCTTAGAGAAAGGAATATCCCAAGTATGAGAAGAAATCATGTAAGCTTTCAACTTACGTAAGTAATCCTTAAAATCAGGATCTCTCATCGCATTACTTGTCCAAGTTGTTCTCATTACTGCTGCTGATTTAAGCATTTTAGTACTCTCCTTATTTTGGTCTACTACCACTGAAAAATTTGGGTATTATCGGCTAATTGCTTCAATAATTCTAAGTTTGCACTAATCACGTAAGACCCAATAACAAGTATTGGCTCATTTTCAAAAATATATACGGTATAATCATATTCGTTCCGCGTAACAGAACTGGGATAATTATCTAATAAGATTAATAGCCTGTTGTCTAAAATCTCACCATAATAAAGTTTCTTGTCTTGTTCCGCCAATAATATAATAGCCTTTACTTGAGGATCTTGTATACCTATACTTTCTATTACTTTATAAGTATCTTCATCAATTTTTTTTACGTCCTTTACAAAAGTACCACCTGTCTTCTGTTGCCCCAACAGCTTACAGTTGACGTAAGAACCTACATTGTTGCCAAAATGAGGGCATTTCTTTTCATATTGGCAATAGGCAAAAGATTTACTTGTCTTAGTGAATCGTGATGGGTAATTTGTGTCAGGACAATCGTCAATAGATACTTTTATAAAATCTTTATTTCTAAAACTGGGTATTTTTCCTGACAGCTTAACTAAACTGTTTATAGCTACATGAACCCCTTTTAGCTTATCTTCTAACAAAAAACTACAATTATCTCTAAGCCCTTTTCTGACCTCACTAAGTTTTTTATTAACGGAACCCTTTTTACCCACAAAAGCAATAAGTTTTTTTACAAGCTCGTTATCGCTTTTTATAGTGGCAGGAAATGTAGAAACTAACAGTTCCCTTACTTTAACCCATACTTGTGACAATAAAGGAAACAATGACTTTATATCAGAAATAATTTCAGCGTTTTTTTGGTTGCGTAACAACGCATTTTTAACATTACTTACTAATTTATAATCCTCTAAATCCAAGTCCTGCAATAATGTAGTAAATTTGTCATCAATAATTTTTAATTTGTTACCTAAAGTATCATAACTACTCTCTTCTTCCAATAAAGAGGAGAAAGAAGATCTGAACTTTTCTAGATTTTTTAGATAATCATTTACTAAAGTAGCGAACTCGTCTTCATCAACTTGTTCAAATAACCACTTATAGGATTTAACAGAATTTGTTAATTTAATCCATTTTTGAACTAGGGATCTAATGATCCAAATAAGATCATAATTTTTTCGTAACAGGTCCCAAGAAATGAAAGGCAATTTCAACGTACTTCTTATCACTTCATCATCTGCAAAATACACAGAAGCCCTTCTTATATAGCTAGCTTTATCCTGTGCCTCATTTTTGATACCTTTTTTATTCTTCTCACCTTTTTGCTGTTTACCACTTCTGGGTTTTTTGCCCTTCACAAAAATTTGTATAGACACACTTACATTATTATCACTAACAGTTTTGTACTGAAATCCATATTTATTCAAAGAGTGTAAAAAACTTTCTACACTTTGCCCTCTTCTAGTTCTAGAAAAAGATAATACGTCATCTTTGGTAAGATTCAAAAACTTTAAACCAGAACCACTTAAAAGACCTTTTATGATTTTACTAGATCTTCCTGGTAACATATTAGTGTAAACAAATTTTAAGAACTTCGCTAGGTACTTCTTTTTTCCCCTGTTGTATTAACCAACATTGAAGTAATTTAACCGACTCAAGTCTCGCTTCTAAGTTACTTACATTATCTTTTAAATTATTGGATAGATCTTTTACCTCTCCCTTTAAATTAACTGCTAAATCCTTTACTTCCTTTTTAATAGTAGTATGTTCCGTAGCGTTTGCTGATTCAATTTTAACTATTTTATCAGGAATAGCTATAAACTGGGAAATCGCTGATCCGCCAATGCCAGCAGAACCGGCTAATAGCGAGACTAGTACGATTATGCCCTTATGTTTTTTAAAAAGGGAGATCCAAAATCCTGGTTTTATTACTACATCACCATCTTTCTCTAGTTGAATACCTGGAGTTATTTCCACGGAACCAACATCTTTGGTGGTAGTTGTGGCTGATTCTTGTTGATTGCTGGTCGTTGTAACATCCATTTTGTATTAACCTCAGTTTAATTATTTCAGTAAGCTTTAATTATGATATACGTAAGGAGAAAACCCACACCTGCTAGTGGTGAGTAGTTGCCTATACCGGTACCGTAACCTCAACAGCCGCGTCTACTAATCCTTCTATAATAAAATGAAAAGGCATAATTGATCCAGAATTATTATGTATAACTATTTGATATATTGATAAATTGTCATCAATACTTCCATCTAATACAAATGCGTAACGAGATCCTGCGGGTAATGTTACCCCATCTACACCATTTAGTATAAAAGAAAAATCACCATTGTGTAATGGATCATCCCCATCACCTAACGCTAACCAATTGTATATTTTTATGTTAAAACTCCCCACATTTCCATCCACGTTATAAAAAACTAACTTAGCACTAGTAAGTGGAGTAAATGAAAGTAGGGCGTCAATATCTATAGTTTTTGTTTGACCCCCTGTGTAATAAGAAGCAATATGTTGTTTATAACTTTGTAACATTTTAGTACTATACCTATTTTTTGGAATGCTATTTTATATAAGGGTCAATCCTTCTGCCTAAACAAGCTTTTTCAAATAAAGATATTGCTTTACTCCATTGATTATCAATAATTCTAGTATTATTGTAAATTTCGTCCGCATACCTGGTAATGATATGATTCCAAATTGGTAAAGCTTTGTTGTTTATATCAGTAGGTGTACTGAATGCGGAAGGGGAGCACAGCTCTTGTATCTTAGCCACAATATTAAGTAAGTTAGGGGACATAGTTATTAAATTAATAGAATTATACTATTAAATAACTACAAAATAGAATATACAAAGATAAACTACTTTAATTACTAATTACAATAATACTGTAAAAATAAAACCTAGCATTATCTCTGGTAGCGTGTAAAACCCATAACAAGCCCTGGAATAAAAGCGTTTTTTGGTTATTTAATACAAGGAGAGTTTTCCATGCTAATAGAAGTATACAAAAAAACACCTAATAGAATAATAGATTTTAGTAACTGCAATTACACCAACATTTCAGATAAGTACGTTATAAATCCTTCAACTGGTGCTGTAGAAGGACCTTTTGGATCTAATGTGAAGCCATTGACGAGGATTGGGGGGAAGAAGTATATACAATCAATATCTGCTGTAACAAACGTACAACAATACTCTAACGATTTTTCCACTAACGAAGCTTCTGCGGGTTTAACTATACAAAATCCACAAATATCGTCGGATCCTTTGAGGGGGACTACAGCTTGTTTAATAACAGAAACCGCTACAACTGATTCACATCGCTTATACTACTCTGGATCCATCCCGGCAGGATCTGCGGTAATTGCTCATTTCGTTAAAAAATATGGAACTGCTAATCGATGGATTAGAACACAGGCAGAAACAACACAAAGCTGGTACAATTTACAAACCAACCAATGGGATACTAAAGATGCATTACACAGAGGACATTTTAGTATTAACGTAGGAAATAGTTGGTATTTTATCGGTTTTATGTTTGATACCACGGGTATAATTTACCACACGTTGGGGCTAAGTAATGCTGATGGTAGTAGTTCCCATTTTTTAGGTGTTGTCACAGCAGGTGTATATGTATGGCAACGACAAAGTCACGCTGGTAATTACTTCAAACGCTTGATTAATACATTAGCTGGGGGTGGGGTGTGTAACAAAGACCAAATCTACCTACCCGCTTCACTTGTTCCCAACGAGTTAAAGGACAGTGTTAAATTCACATTGTATCCCGAATGGAGTAGCGATCAAGTAACTGGTGGGGATACAAGAGTTGTCTGTTGTTTCGCTGGATCTACCGAGAATATAACTGTTTACTACAACGGAACTGATAAGAAAATATACGTAGATGGATCAGTGAGTGGTAACCTAATCACCAGTGGTGCGACTACCCATTTAGCGAATCAAAAACTAGAAGTCACTTTACGCAGAGGAGGGTTTTTTATTGGTTCTCTAACACTAAGTGGATTCACTACAGGTAACGGTACTTCTTTTGGTACTAATTGGAACAGAACTGATGGTAATCTATACATAGGTCAAGATAGCACAGAGAGTAAGCAATGGGACGGGTTAGTTGGTGAACCGGAGATAGTATAATCAAAATTGCGTAATAAACATGTCTAAAATCTTAAGCTTTGATCCCGGAAAAATTAATTTCGCCTATTCTTTGCGAGAAGATGATAAAGTAATATTTTATGGGATGCTACAACACTACATTACCGATTTATCAAATTTTTCGGCTCAAGCTACCAAATTAAAGTGGGAAATAACCGATTTGCTAAAAAGATGCGATCTTAACCCAGATACAGATCACGCGATAGCCGAAAGATTTATGGCTCGCCCCGGAAACAGCAGAGGTTGTTTAAACGAGTTTGTGAACCTACAAATTGGATTAATTGCTTCCTGGATCATTCCTATAGAATTTCATCTAGTTACCGCTTCTACTTGGAAGAACTACATGAAACGCAAATATGGTACCAATGATATGCTAGTAGTTACCAAAAAACTCGGAATGGTAAAAATGGTATCTCATGAAGCTGATGCTGTAGGCATAGGAATGTGGGATTACGAAAAAAATAATAAAAAGTAGCATATACAAAAAATTAAACTAAAAAACCCTCAACACAACAGTATTGAGGACTTTCTTTTTTAGACTCTAATCTATGTGCTACTCTTGTGGGGATTCTTGCTGCATCCCTCCCATAACACCACGCATAAACGCGACTGCTTGATTTAGTTGAGTAACCAAATCCTTTGCTTCTTTTTCCGCCTCTTCCTTAAAACCTATATATTTATTAACCATAAGGATTAAATTAGCACTTTCTCCTTTAATCAGTGCTATTTTTAATGCATTTTCAGCAGACTTACAATTAGCTACAGCAGCATCAAAAATTACACAATCTTTTTGTAACGCATCTACAGCATCTCCACTTATACCTAGATCTGAAAGCTGCGCTAGCACGACGTCACAGCCCCTCTGTATTGATTCCGTATTAACCCCTGCAGCTTTATCAGCGAAGCTTAAAAGCTGGACTGCTGCGGCTTTATACTCGTCTACAGCTGCCTTTTTAGCTTTCATGTCCAACAGTTGATCTGTAGTAACTGTATACTTCGCGGGACAACAGCCTAGAAACAAAAAAGCACCAACGATACTAATTAATACACTTTTTAACATTTTTTAACTCCTTATTTTTTAATTGTTTAAAACTACACTAACTTACATTACTCTACCTTACTCAGTAGATTAAACTGAGTGTTCCACGCATTTATCAAATCTTTACTAACATAAAACTTGGGGGAAGATCCCTGCACCCTAAACTGGGCGGTCCAGGTAACTGTATCGGGTCTCTCTGCATCTTCCGATATTGAAATACCATCGGGTACAAAGTAGCCGTACAAAGTTATTGATGGAAAAAGAAGACTATGGTACACTATGTAAGTAAGATTTTCTTGCCCATTACTAAGTATTTTTTTATCGTCTAGTAATTCAAAAAAATCATAACAATCTAATAAACCTGGAGGTAACGTAACTACTTTAGTGGATCCATTGTTGTCGATAAGACGAACTGGAATCAAATTACCTGACTGAAACGAAAAGTCAATGGTTGGGTTATCAAAAAAAGTACTTCTTTTATCATCACGCCAGTAGTGCTGTACCCATCCCGTTCTAGTCTGCTGTTCCGAACCTCTCAGTTGAAATTTCCAGCTAGCCGTATTGGGTCCCACCCAAAAAACTATGTAGCGACCCTCACTAACCCATCTAGCGTTGGTAATAATCATTGGGGATCTATTTACATGAGAATCCCGACCCGTATTGTTTAAATCGATGTCTCGTTTTTGTAACGAGTTAACAAACTGTTCCCTGCTAGACACTAGTGTGGAAAGTTTAGTAAGATCTGTTAATTGTTGTACTTCCAATGAGTATTCTCCTACTTTTTAAAAATCTTCCAACGAGCTAACAACATGTTTTATCTTTTTGCTAGACTCGTAAGGGCATAGTCTATCTATTACAGTAATTTTGTAATTTTCTAACCCAAAAATCATATCAATAAGCTCTATTGCTTTTTCTACATTAAATTCTTTACAAGAATAAATGTCAATACTCATAAATTTTCGTAATGTCCAAGTATGAATAGCTATATGAGAAGTAGAAATAACACAGGTTCCTGTTGCGCCGCCTTCATCCTCTATATCTTCACCAATTAGTTTAGATTCATCAAGCTTAACTTCATAAAATTCTGGACCCCCTAGTATTTGCATATCTAAGGAGTCCACTAAAGAAACAAAGATTTTTCTTAGCTTTTTCTTAACAAAATTCTCTGGATGGGTAACAAAAGCGTCGAGAATTAGCTGTTTTCCGTTGGCTATTTTTCCATCCATAAAATCTCCTGCTTGAGGTGTTTATAAGTTTCTAGAGATCTTTTACAAAAAAATTTAAATTTTTGATAGCTTGTGAATAATTTCTGCAATATTTGATTTAGTACCAGAAATTGTTTCCGCTTCCTCAGATAAACCCAAACGATTCAAATTTTCTACCATTTTTGTACAATAGGGAACCAGTTTCTTGAAAAACTCGTGTGTTTCCACAGCAATCTTTTTTCTCTCCAAATCTTCACCACCTTCTACTTGTTCTACCTTATTTTCACCAAGTACTCTTATTACCTGACTCAGCAGCACCAATACCCTAGAGCTTTTCTTATAATCATCTTTAACAAGCTGATCCCAAAGCTTGTTAGCCACTTTAGCGTTGTAAGATTCACCAAGTTGCTGTAGCAATGTTAGCGCTCTAGCGGGTGCAACATAGCCATCTTGGTCAAGTAAATGACCTATAGTCTCTAGAGATCGTTCCACCTCTTCAATTTTACTAAGCACTGCAGCTACTTTGTTAAGTCTATTCACAATATTTGGTGATATCTTTACCATAATTAAAATCTCCTATATTTTCCTTACCTTATTAAATAACGTTAAATCCTATGACCTTAATATCTCTGACTTCTCATTCTGACTGATCCTATACCACTACTAGATGAAGACATACCAATATTCCCACCCATGCCAGTTGTTTTACCTCTCACAGATCCCAGACAACTTACACCAGATCTTTTAGCAGCAAAATTTCCTAATCCTGTTCTAATCATTTCTTTTTGAATGTCGGGCATTTGCACGTAGCGAGAAGCTAATACAATAGATCTAAATATATCATCTTCACCATATTCAGGTTTTACGATCTTTTTACCAATTTCTCTAACAGTAGCAATTTGAATAGCAGCATGGGTGTAAGGTGCTCTTTTAACTGCTTCTTTATTGGTTACGTCAAGATCTGTTAACGATTTATGCTCCCACATCGGCATTTTATAATTACCCGCATATACCAAGTTAGCATAATCTTTAAAATCTTGAAGTTTAGGGCTATAACGCTCCGCTTTAATACTCAGATCCCTTAATCTCTGCACTTCCCCAGAAGATTGCCACCTATCCCACACGACATAAATAACATTCAATTTTATGCACAATTCTATTATAAGTTTTGATAGGGAAGGAAAATGAACAGTAATAAAATCATCTTTTTCTTTTATATATTCTGGAGCAACTTCAATAAGACCATCCATATATAAAGATATTTCGTCGTTACTACTCTCCAAATGATGTGCTGTGATACAAAAATGGTTATTTTTTTCACCAGCGTCACAAGTTATTAATCTTGCCGTTCTTTTATCTTCTAAGCAATATAAAAGTTCCGCTGATATAAATTTACCAGAACCTGCTTTATCCTCAATATACTTATGTTTAGTTCTAAATATAGGTTGTAAGGCAGCTTTACACCCATACACTGATTTTTCATTACCAATAAGAGGAGAATCTGCTAAGGGGGGTAATGCACCAAAGTCGCGCCAAAATTCGAAAGGGGAATTTATCTCTTTAGATTTTAAACTTTCTCTTGTTATGATAGGGGAAGCTTCCCAAGAAGACCAATGAAAAGCTACTTTACGGGAATCATTTTCGCTTTCTTTCAATAAAGTCATCATTTTGTCAAACTGACTGCTTGGTGACCCTATATTAATCATGTAAGAAGGAAGAGTATCGTAATCCCCCTTATTCCATAACAAATCTGATACCGCTCTAATGGTTCTTAAACTGTTGTCTAAGGAAGTGTATGTTTCATTAGCATTGGCACGAATAGCTTTATTTTTTTTCTCTTTAGTAGTGGCATTAAAAAGACCCAATTCGTCAACAGCACCAACAATACGGGTAGCGCCTCTTAACCCTCTTCCATCTGCTGCCCTAAAAGAAGCCAGTACTCTTTTATTACCGTACCAAATATAAGTATCCATTATTTTACATAATGAATTTTTTGAAGCGCTTATCTTCTTTTCTTTTTCGTGTAAAGCTTTATTGTATTCTTTAAACCAAGGAGATGTTGCTATAGCTCCTGTGAAATAGGACCACAGAGTCCCTTCAATCTGAGTGAGATCAATAGCTACAAACGTGATTTCATACATTGAGTTAGATTGTTGATCATAGTAACGAGAAGGATTAGGTATCATCAAAAAACGATGAAGTATATAAGTACTTAAAATACCTCCTGCTAATGCCGACTTGCCTGATCTCTGTCCTAAACAAGATACTAACTCCACAGGTATAGTGTCAAAAAGCTCTTTTTTATTTTTATGACAATGAGGACATATCCCTTTATCTAAAAGAATAACATGATCTTGAAATTGCCCCATTGTATCCGCAACTGGAACATTTTCTATGTAGTCTTTATCAGTACAGTGTGGACACCACTCCGCAAATAATTTTACAGCTTGTTCCGCCTGTTTTGCAAAGAGCTTACTATTTAAAAAGGTAGGCGATAATGCAAATTCTATAACGTTTTTAGCACGAGGTAAATCTACTGCGGAATCAAGAATATTAGGGTCTAAACCAGAATCCGCTAGTTGATCTATTAAATTCGAAAGGTCATCAACATATTTTAATGATTTGTTCACATCAAATTTCTAACCCAGTGTTCCTTCACCCCACGCACCGCTATCCCATATAAAGGAAGGTGCATAGGCTAACACGCTGCTTAGATAAGTAGCAATAATACCTTTTACTTCTCCTCTCACACACATTTGCCACTTCACTATGTCGCCCGCTGCCTCTGCACTCACATCAAGAGTATAGTAGGGGTACACCATAGTACCAAAGTTAGTCCAGTTAGACCAACCAGCAGCATTAGTATAATAACGAAACGTCATAAAGAAAGTAATACCAGGCTCTACAGGAATTATCCTAAATGCGTGGGGAACAGACAAATTTGGTGTAATAGCTACAGGCTTACTGATATAAGTATCTCCTGGACCTAATCCTTCGTACACTTTTTGAACCAATGTTTCTGTTGGTGCTAATCCAGTAGCTACACTAGTATCTGTAACCTCAGTACTTATATAACCGGGGCGATCAAAATCCTCGGCCCAAAAATTCAACACATAATTAGGTGAACTTCCAGGAACTTGTCTATCCCATAACAATGCAGAGGTTTCCGATAGCCCCTTACCTCCGCTACTTATTGCTAACGCAGATGAGGTAGTTTTAAGCAAACAGTTTATTGGTCTTTGATCCCAAAGTTCACAAATTTGCAACCCGTCCCACATAATTCTGGCAACAGGAAGGATGTCAGCAAGTTGCGAAGTCATTATAGGATTTACTAACGCCTGTATTGTAACTGCTGAAGCGGGTCCATCATTTAATCGCTCTGTAACTAACCATGATGTAACAGAAGCAAACGTATTAGTAGTGGTTCTCCACTGATTACTATTTTCTACACATGTAGGCACAAAAGAATCTGTATAGGTGGAACCAAATACCAATACTTCTGTTATTATAGTACCGTTTGCGTCAGTACCTGTTATTTCTACCTTGATAGATAAAGGGGGGATAACACCTGGAGCCGCACCTGTTAACCCAACACGTAACTTAGCGGACCCTTTCATTGCGGTGTCAAAATCTTGTAGCGCTAACCCTATATCCACAAGTTTTCTGATACAATAAATTGTTTGAGGGTACCGATTCGCTACCCCGTTCTCATCGATATAAATATGATACTCAGCTGGTATTTGACCCGCGTCCTCGAAAGTCAACTCTGTGGTCGCCAGGGAGGGTAAAACAACACCACCGGCGATAACTGCTTCTAACGAAACCGGCTGTTTTATAGGAAACGTAGTATTTATTAATGATGTAGGTGGTTCACATGCCTCCACTGCGGAGTAAGTCACTTCCAGCTTACCGCTGTCTCCTACAACAGTAGCTAAGGGTAAACCAAGCATAACTTGTGCGGTACCTCCAACAACCTGTACAGAGCCCGCAGAGCCTGCTGTGGGGCTTGTTAGTACCAAATGACCAGCAACATCAGAAGCCACAGGAGCGGTTCCTACAAGGGCTGCCGCAGTATTTATGGCTATTACAACATTTGCTAACGGGGTAGCACCTACTCCAAACGTGGTAGTAAAAGCAGTACCATCAACAACAAGATCTAAAGTTTCGGCTGCAAACACTAGAGGATAAACAACCGTCGTTTCAGCTATCTGTGCTGTAGTGGTGCCCACATACTCATCTGTCGGTAACAAAAATACTAAATTTTTTCCAGGAATGTGTGCGGGTGCATAATCTTTTACTTTAGTATCATCATCGGTACAACGAGCAACTAGGAGAGGGAAACGAGATAATGAAAAATAATAAGAAAACGAAATGCCTGTTACTGTTCCCGCAGCGTCATCAACATAAACAGCAGAAGCAGGAATTACCTCAGTACAAAGTGCTCCGGGAACCCCCGCTAACCCCTTATCCTTAGCAACAATCATGCCATTATCTAATAACAGTTGAAACAGGGTGAGGTCAGACGTGGCACTAATATCATTGTAGGACAACGCATGAGTATTTGTATCTGTTTGTACCCCTGTTCCCACATGACTGCGGTGAGTAGCATCCACAACAGAGAACCAGGGGCGATTGGCTGCAAAAGACGTCCTTTCCATATCGATAGTGATTTGTGTTGCGGTACCACCACCAGAGGCTACAAGTTGTACGGTGGCAACAGCTAAAGGAATAGTAAGATCTTTTTCAGCTACAGTTAGCGCGTTATAATCATTTTCATCAAGTACTTTAAGGTAGTCTTTTGGATCTGTGTAGTAATCCACCTTAGAGTTAGCCAGGGTAAGGAATCTTGTAACTACAGGATCTTTTTCTTCCTCCCCAAACTCTAAATAAACAATATTCCTAGCGTTTGTAGCCCCATTAGCCAGCGCAATCTGCTCAAGCACAGAATTTATAACAATAATCTCTCCATTTTTAAACACAGCAGTACCAGGATTAATATCTATAGTGCTGGTATCAGAGGTGTTTACTTGAACGGAAAAAGGTCGTGAACCACCACTATAAGCGGTTTGGGGATCCTCTGCATCAACGATACCAAATGCTGTGATAGCGCTATCAAAAGTAGCCAGCAACAACCTGGTACGAAGAAGTATTTCATCCTCAACGGAATCCCATTGAAACCCTAAGGTGTCGAACGTAACGGGTGCTGGGTAAAGTATATGGCGCATTTTTAGTCCTTTATTAAATTATTTTACTAAATGAGAGGCTACAACATGTGCATTAATTAGATCTGTAAGTGCATGAATTGTGTTAGATAAAGAAAGCTTAGCGTCTTTATTTTCCGCCTTTTCCAATTGACCTTTTATTTCTTCTAATTGCTTTCTGTATTTAGAAGCCGCAGCAATATGATTTTCTTTAGTCCAATTGTAGTCTTCAAACAATCTTTTTACTACTCTTCCTCCGATATGCGAAGGAGCAGTAGCATCAAAAACACCCACACGCCCTTTGCCTTTTATATCAACTTTTCTTTTGTAAATAGCATCAAAATACTCTGGTAATCCATCATTGTTATTAACAGTAACATCTGCCTTTTTAGCATTAGTTTCTTTTTTATTAAGCATTTCATCAATTAATTTCATTGTTTTTACTGCTGGAGGAAAGCCTTCGGTAAAAGAATCCTCTATCCCTTTACGAAACGAAACTAGGTCAGTAGCACCTTCTGCTGCTTCATCTGCCGCTTTAAGCAACAAAGGAAGACGATGTATATTTTCTCTCCCTCTTTTTCTTTCTCTAGCTGATACTTTCATATCATATTGGGTAAGATTGCTCGTTAGCGCATAAATTGCTTTTTTTAAATCCAAGGAATCTTCTGCTAACTTTTCTATGTTGGCAGCAACCGCTACAAGTCTTTGTTTTAAATTATTTCGCATCTTTTTTGATCTCCTCATCTTTTCTACTTATCTTGTAAAACTTATAAAGCTTATCTATTGTTTCTTCCATATCATTTTTAGTCTTAGTGCCTATTTTTTTGAAGCATTCCGTAAACATGCGCTGAGAATCTATATTAAGTTCCCCATGTTTTCCTAGCTCCGACTTTAATGAGTCCAGCTCCTCGATAATCATTTTAACCATAGATTGCATCAGTGGATTTAATACTGTCTCCAGCAATCCCTGTATAACTTCCTCTTCATTCTTTTGATTCTCTATATCTTTTATTACTTTGGTATATGTATCCACTAATTTAGCATAAGCAGTTTGTAGCTTAGGCATGTTATCATACTTGAATACTGGAGATAGAAGGTCGTAGTCACCACCAGATTCTTCGGTAGCGGCTTCCTTATCTTCATTATAGCTACAGATACCTTGGTAACTTCTAGCTAATACCTCTTCTAAATTTTCAATAAGTTTACTATACTTATCCTTAGCACAAAATTCTTCTTTAATATCTTTATTTCCTACTACAAACTTTATGGTTTTATTTTCCGGAACTAAAGAGCAAGTTTCAAAATGGGTAGTAAGATCCCCGATACTTAAAGAATAAGCGAGTCCAATTTCATCAATTGGGTGCCCCGCTTTATATACTTCATTTATCTTTTTTACTCTTGCTTTAGGTAACGCACAAATTGGACAAGTGGTTGACATTTTAGTACTCTAGTTTTTTCTTCAATTCTCTTATCCTTTCTTCTATAGGAATGTACTCTTCCATCCAAATTCTTTTACCTTCTTTGTTTTGTTCCTGTATTTTAACTTCTAAGGTTTTTTGTTGTTTATAAAGGTCATCTAAAGTATTAACACACTGATCCCATTTTTCTAGTATCAATTTCTTGTCTATTTTTAATTGCTCTATCTCTTCTTCAATACTTCCACTTTTAGAAGCTAATTTTTGGAAAGTTGTAGGAGAAAAATCAAAAGCATAAGTATAAAGCATATGTTTATAACTTTCACTTTTATCACTTAAATCTATAACAGAATCATTACCCTTATTCAACATACTTTTCTGATCCTCTGTAAGAGCGATCCAATCTTTCTTAGCCTTTTCATACTCTTTTTTGATACGATTTTGTCTATTTAATTCAACTTCTCGTTTTTTACTAATAGCACTTTTTATACCAGCAGCTTTAGGCAACACTTCTTGTACCTCTTCTGGTCTTTTTAACGGAAGCTCCGGATAATCCCTATCAACAGATGGTAATACAAGCTTTAGCTCTTTAACAGATTTTAGTATGGCTTGTTTGTTAGGTAACCCGTCAGATTTGTATTTATCAAACAAGTTATAAAACTCTTCTTCTTTGTCAGCTTTTCTTGCCGCAAATAAAGATTGATTCATCAAATCGATAAGATATTCTTTGCCAGTATCTGCTTTTTTAACACTACCTATTTTGTTACCCCATCCTCTGGTTAACTCTGTTAGTGGAACAAATCTAAGAGATTTTTTAAATTCAGGATTTAACAAAATAGCACTTGCCCCTCCTGGACTAGATGAGTCAGCATCAAAATCATAAATCATGTACCTCTCTCCTTCATATAATACTTTGGTCCAAGATAACCATCTGCCTGTACTTTTATCGCCTGCTCTATAATAGCCTTTCATTCTTTTTTGATCTTGTCGCAAAGAATCTTTAAATTCCTTCTTACGACTTTCTGAAAGATTCTCTACTTCTACGGTATGCGCTATTTTTTTAACACAAGATTCTTTACTTAATGTATTTCTTGCCTTGTCCAAACCTTCCGCTATTTTATCACATATCTTTTCTATTTTTGCTTTTTCTTTATTTATTTGAGTAAAATTTAAGCTAAACACATCATCTAACCCTTCCGCTATTTTATCTAAATTTTGTACTCCTTCTTCTCTTGCTTCGTCTAAACCCTTAGCTATAAGATTAAAACAAAAAGTTAGATTCTTTACGGATAACGTAGAAGCAAGAGAGGCAACGACAAGGTCAAGTCCTTTTGCTACAGCATCAAGTCCTCTACTTTCTGCTACATTGTTAGAAATTTTGACTAATTGTTCTGCTATTTTTGTATGGTTCATACTTTATTTTCTCAAATCTTTTAGATTCTGCTTTTCTTCTTTAATTTTTTCAACCAAATAATTTCTTCTCTCTAACTCTTCTTTAATTTTTTTCTTCAAATCAACAAGTTTACTCATTGTAAGCTCTAAAGAATTTCTGTATTCACGAATTACACGTTTAATTGATAATTCCTCATCGCTTTCTTGTGTAATGCTAAGGTCTTCTGCTACTTTAAGTAATTTATTTCTTATATTTTTATTCATTGTATTCTTTCCTATTAATCCCTCTTTTTTCTCTCTTCTCTCCATTTTTTACCACCTTCAAGTTTGTCTCTTAAAGAGCTACAAAAAGCACCTGGGTCATCAACTATACCTTCCATTCGCTTTATACATTTACTTGCTTTATGCTCCACATCACCTGTTAGGGATTTCCAATATTTTTCCATACTACCTTTATCCCAACCACGCGGTTTTGATTCCCACTTATCGGCTACTTTTTGTGTGGAAGAACCTTCTTTCCTATAACCGGCAGCTTCTAAATATTTATATAATGATTTTTTACTAATACCAAATTCTAGTTTGGCATAATCATAAATGGAATGATTCATAGCAGAAAAGTATCCTGTGCTATGGGGATCCTTCTTATCATCATTGTATTCTTTAATAATTGCTTCTCCAAATTCCTTAGGAGACATGTTTTTAACTTTTTCTACCATATCTCCAATCTCCAACGCCTTTTCTAAAGTATTTTTATCGGCTACTTTTTGTGTACGGGCAACAATTTTCAATATTTGAGGTATACCAGAATTAGACACTATCTTTTTGGCTTTTACAAAATTACTACACTCCACCGTTGTTTCAGTGTTGCGCGAACTAAAATAAGTTAACTGATGGTACTTTTGTGACCAAGTAGCGGATTTATCCTCTCCTGCCCTCTTCTCAATACGTTCAATAACTCGTGCCAATCTTTTCGCTCTCACACTACCTTCTGTTTTTTGAGGTAACAATTCTTTTATATTAACTGGCTTGGCTAGCGTCTTGTTTATTTGAACTATTACATTTTCTCTAGCCTTATCAGGTAATAATGAAACCATTTGGGCAAGCTGATTGGACACCTCTATAAATTTTTCCATTGGATAAGCGGATATTTTCTTCATGTAAATATAACTCCTAACTTTTTCCTTGTAAGGAAGCTGCAAGTGCTTTTACCGCTTGCTGTAGATCTTTGTTGTACTTAATCAAATTACTGTTTTTTTCTAAAAATTGACCTACTTGAACTAAATATTTTAGCACTTTTATTTCATTATTATCAATCTTTCTATTACCTTGAGAAAAGGCAACAGTTAAAGAATTTTCCATTAAATCATTAAGTTCCGATATTCTATAATCTCTTGCCGCAGATTTTTTGGTCAATCTCTTTAACTTTTTTACCACCTCTTTTATCTTATCTACGCTTGTAGTGCTACCTTCTTCACCTATATTATCGACACGACGAACCACTTTACGGGGTTTCATTGTTACATTGGGACCACCGTAAGTGTTAACTTTAATGCCGGTCAAACTGTTAGGATCAACCGACATTTTTTCGTTAAGAAGCTGAGACATTACTTACTTTTTCTGTATGTTCTTCATATCAGGCACAGTTGATCCAAGACCTTTCTCAGTACTGATTTCTTTAGTAAGGTCACGAGCGAACTCTTCAGACCCATAAGCCTTAGCAAAATAATCCTCTAGTAGGTTCTTTTCGTTCTGTAGATTCTTTGGAGCACGCTCAACTACTTGAATAATAGAATGGGTATCAATTTTGTTATCAACCCCATTTGCTTTAATTACAGCACTATTTTCATTAATTTTTAGCACTTCACCGAGCTGAACGAGATTATCTGTACTCATGAATTTGACTTGATCACCTACATTAACTATTGGAGCAGCTGTTTTTAGCACAGCTAATTTAGCATCGAATCTGCTACCCCGTGCTTTTCGTGTTTCAATAATATCTGCAATATTTTCATCAGCTTGTCGTACCAGATATTTTGAAGAACCATCGTCGACCACATTCCATACCGTACCTGTGTTGTCATCAAGATAACTACCTTGTGCCATTCTATTCATAGCGGAAGCATCTGATAGGGGTCTTGAATTAGCATGAAGGGTGCATAGTAATGAACAAGCTTTATCAGCTTCATGTAGTTGTACAGAATTTGTCTGTGCATGAATTTTACCATTATAAGTGGCTTCAATAAACTTATCAATTTGATCTATTGTAGGAATTCCACAACCATTGTCATAAGTAATAGCTACTTTACATTTTCTATTATCTATTGGAATATAATCAGTAATTTGCATATCAGATCTGTGTGAAATGCCACCAGTTTGTAATTTTGTGGCAAATTTATCTAATATACGTGCTGTATCAGTATTTTTCATCTTATTCTCCTATTTTTAAATCCTAAGTACTTGCAATTACTGAGGATTTTTATTAAAGTTTCTAGAAATTTTAACGTTTTAAATACATATTTTCTACATATTGAAAATAATGTATTAGTAATATTAAATAACAAGATTTTTCTTTATTAATTTCTGTAGGTACGTAATAGATTTTTAAGGTATAAAAATTTGGGATTTTAAATTAAAAAATCGCTGAAAGCGAAAAGTACCCGCCGAGTGATAACGAGGCGGGACTGCTTTAGCAAAAATAGTTTTAATTCATTAAATTTTGATCAAAAATCATTGTCTTTGATTCAAAACAGATCTCTCCCTAATTAATTAAATTAATTTAATATCTTTAATTTAATTAATATGAATTTTAATTAATTCCTTTTAATCTCTTTAGGTATTAATTAATAGGTACTGATCCCGAATCTCGGTTCGCTAACGCTCACCGAGTATTCGTTAATCTCTTTAATCTCTTTAACCCAGATCCAGACCCCCCTCTCCCTCTCTCCCCCCAAATAACAATAGTTTTAATATTAAATAATTATTACTTTTTAGCAGGTTTTTAATTAATTTTGATAATATTTTAGCTAAAAAGGGCATATTTGTAGGTAGTCGATTAATTATTTTGTTAAATGTCGTTTAATCCTACTTTTATCTACATGTAGTATAAAGTCTTATACCATATGTAGCGATAGCAAGCTGTTTTTACTACAGGTGGTATACATGGTCATTTTTTCATAAAAAAATATATTTTTAAAAACAGATCGCTACACCACAATATATGGTATGTAGTATACTACCCTACCACAAGCAATTTAATCCAATTGGTATTTTTTGTATTTTGGTTACTTATTTTACTTCTATTTGGGTAGATAGGAGTAGCTAATGGTTATGATAGAGTATACCATATATAGTGTAGATGAAGTGTAGTCACTACAGGTTGTGTATGGTCATTATTATAGAGGTAGTCTTATGAGTAGACTTTCCATAATACTACATATGGTATATAGCACAGGTTCGGCATAGCCACTACAGGTTGTATATGATGCTATAGCAAGTTGAGTTTTGAAAATAAATTTTTTGCAACACTATATCTGGTATGTAGTACATTTACTTACAGTAAGTAAATAGCCCAGGCATATTAAATTTTTAGGTAGTAGTAAAATTGGTATTGCTCCTGACAAATAATTGTAAATCATTAATTAATATAGGAGAAAAACTATGGGCAAAATAATTGTTTTTGAAGGCATAGATGGCGCTGGCAAGTCTTCTGCTATAACCTCCCTACACACAAAGCTAAAAAGTGTAGGAAAATCCTCCATTATACTACCAGCACCTACAAAAGAGTTTACAGGTACGTGTTGTAGAGAAGCTCTGTCGAAGGGATGTGATTCCACAACAGTTTTCTATTTAATGATGGCAGATCGTACTATACACAACAAACAGATAGTGGAATGTAAGGAAAAGTATGATTATGTATTAGTGGATCGCTATTTTCTATCCACGTTGGCTTACCAGTATGACCTTGTAGAAAAATTGTTTTATTTTGATATAGTTATAGGTAATGCTGTTTTTGTAGATAAACTTGTCTATTTAGACATGGATTCTGAAGAAGCTGTAAAAAGAATAACTAGGAGAGGTGAAAAGACTATTAGTTTCGAAACTTTAGACAGTTTAAGAAAAATATGGTGTAATTATTGTCGATTATTAGAACAGGATGAAAGTGTCAGTAGCTGGAAAATTCATAATTTAATTGGACAAATTATCAAAATTGAGGTAGACTGTGAGAGTATGGAAGAGGTTGGTGCGGAAGTATTTGAGAGTGTAGTTAAATGACCCGCATACTATTCACTGCTTTGTTTTTAATTTCAGGTGTTTCTAATCAAACAACTACCCAGTCCTTTTTTACAAAGTTTGGGAGCAAGTTGTTGGTGCCTCCGTGGCTCCTCATTGCAAGAAGTATTTAAACAGTTTTGAAGTGCTTTATAACTCCGTAGAGAGAAAACCCCGAGGTCTTTATCCTTGTGGGCTGAATCGCGTCCATTAACTTTAGAAATTAATTGTAAAGTAATATCATGGAAGTAGAAATTGGTTATAAGTACAGGTGGTACCCCACTGAGGATCAAGAGCAATCTCTGTCCTCAATCTTCGGGTGTACTCGTTTCGCTTATAATTGGTTTTTAAACTTTAGATCGAATCGGTACAAAAAACCGGTAAAGATCTTAACTATAATGAAGCAAGTGCATGGTGGACAATCGTTAAGGGTTTTGATACCCATGAGTGGTTAAACGAGGTAGCCCCACGATCTTCAGTCGTGGGGAGGATTTCACTGTGTTAACAAAATTTCATAAAGTGGTGGAAAGAAAAACTACAAAAAAATGGTAAAGGATTTTTATGCCTACATTTAAAAATATCAGCATGTTGAGAAGTTAGGTTCCGACGAAGTCGATGGAATACGTATTGGTACTTGTTACGTGTTTCCAAAAATTGATGGTACCAATAGCTCTATCTGGATAAATGATGATGGTACTTTGTATTGTGGGTCAAGGACAAGGACTCTTTCTGAGGAAAAAGACAATAGAGGTTTTTATACCACATTTTCTAATGATAAACGTTTTATAGATTTTTTTAAAAAATACCCCTCCTACAGATTGTATGGTGAATATTTAGTACCACATACACTTACTACTTATCGTGATAACGCTTGGAATAGGTTTTATGTTTTTGATGTCTCTATACCTTTAAGTGATGATAATGAGGAAACAGAGAGGCTTATTAGTTACAACGATTATGTGTTTTTGCTACAGGAATTTGGTATAGACTACGTACCTGTGCAGTCTATAATACAAAATCCCAGCGAAGCAAATCTTGTTAACGAGTTAGAGAAGAACAACTACCTTGTCAAAGACGGTGCGGGTGTAGGTGAAGGCATCGTTATAAAAAACTACAAGTACCAAAACAGTTATGGTAGACAGACTTGGGCAAAGATTGTGCGATCGGAATTTAAGGAGCAGAACCAAAAAGTTTTTGGCACCAAGATAATGAAAGGGGACAAAAGAGTGGAGCAAGAGATTGTGGACAGTTGTTTAACTTCGCATGTGATAGAAAAGTGCTACCAACGTGTGCTAGAAGAAAAAGGTGGATGGAAACCTCAATGGATACCTATGTTATTAGGATATGTATGGCATGATTTTGTTAATGAAGAGATTTGGTCCATATTAAAGAAATGGAAAAATCCTATTATTAATTTCAAGGTTTTAAATCAGTTATGTGTTGTAAAAGTTAAAGAAATTAAGAAGGATTTGTTTTAACCATGGATGTGGAAGAAAAATATATCTGTTGCCGAAGTTGCCAGTATCGCTCCAAGCATCCTATTTTTGGAACCTGGTATCATTGTTATCCTCAAGGATATAATATAGAAGAGCAAGACCTTGATAACACTACCTGTTTTTTGCACGATATTGCTATAAAAGAGAGTTCAAGTAATGGGTAAATTATACACGCTATCAGAAATAAGACCGCGAGTGTTTTTTCTTAACTTTAAAGATAGCTATAATTTATGTATGCATTTTTTACGTTACACTGAGTCTTACGAATCTCCTTATCTTAAATTTAGAGGAAAATCTTTTCTATTTTTGGCTACATGGAGTGGTATGCTAAAAAATATGGAAAAGGTTCTTTTACTTACACGAATGACTGGGAAGGGTAGCCAACAGCTAACTAAAAATCCACCAAAATCTACAAATAACTGGAAAATCTGTATTAAAATAGTTGTAAAAGAATGTTATGAAAAAGAGTCGTTTTTTCTTCTTATTACCAGAAACCAACGTGGGTAAAGTAGAAGAACTAAATTTATTGCAAAATCAGTACACAACTTACTTACAAAGTTGTGTGGCTACTCTTTTAACTAACCACAAGTTTTCAGTTTCTTTAAAAGAAAAACGTTTGTTCTTCCCTACCTCAGAAGTTCTCAGCAGTCAAATAGTCAAGAACTGTCAGCAACATGCTATATCTAAGGTAATGGGTTGGGCTTCCAACAAGTACAATCAACGGGTTAAAAAGTACATTAGTAAACAAGTAAAAAAGGGAGTTTTTAGTAAGGATACTGCAAAAGTTCTGTACACGATTGGTAAGTACTCGGTACAAGTTCCTACCAAAAATATTAATCAAGAACATTTGAATTTGTACTGGCGTTTTCTCTTAGACGAAAACATTAGCGGTAAAAAGCCTACTATTTCAAATAAATGTGGAATGAGAATGTCTATTAATACAGGCATTATGAGGGAGGCGGAATCTACAAAAATTACCAAAAATTGGTTAGCTTTTTCTTGGCTTAAATCGGGTGCTGGTAGAATACAACTGCCTTTATCTAGTAATCCTTTAGTAAAATCATTACAAGATGTGAGTAAAGGTATTTTAGCACGAAAAACTAGAAAAGGGGTGTGGCGTTTCGAGGTAGTGGATAAGAAAGAGTGGGAGATCCAAGAACCTTCTGAAGACTGTGACTACTTAGGAATAGATGTTGGTTTAAATGTAATAGCTGCCACAAGTGAAGGTACTTTGTATGGTAAAGACACCAAACCTATTTTTAACGAAAAATATAACAAAATTAAAGAGATAAGATCCAACAGGCAGCGACAAGGTTTAGCAGAAGATAGTGGTAGAGTTACTACGAGAGAAGAAAACTTAACCGGTTACTTGAAAACAATAATTGGTAATACCGCTAACAAATTAGTTAAAAACCACCCTAACACTACCTTTGTAGTAGAGGATTTAGATCTTTCTGGTACTAAAGGACAGAAAAGATTCTGTTATCTCGCATTGATTAATGCTTTGTCCTTTAAGGCTGTTGTAGAAAAAGTAAATCCTGCTTACACGTCTCAAATATGCCCTAGTTGTGGGTATGTAAATAGACGTAACCGTGTAGGAATAAAGTTTAAGTGCCGCTCTTGCGGCAGAACAATTCATGCTGATGTGGTAGGAGGTGTTAATTTGCTTAGACGTTCTAAGACAAAACAAGTTGGTACTGCTTTAGTAATAACACTAAGTAATACTACATTAGAAGTGAAGGAAATGCTTGAAGCGCTATACTGGAGTAGAAGAAATTCTAACCAGGACTGTTCTCAAGGATTTTTGACCAATAACACTGCGCTGGAACCGCACAGCCAGAAGCTTACTGTAGAGGAATCAACTGATTTCTGCACAGCTTCAAAACAGATGTTTAACAATAGATTTTGTTAGGTATTTGTATAACGGCAGGACAAACCTTTCATTGCCCTGTTTAATAAAGTGTGCAGATCCAAAAATGTTTGATAAAGAATATCATATCAGATCGGAACTTCTTAGATCAGGAACTCATTTTAGGGAGTCAAGAACTAATTTTAAAATAAGGTGCTTTGACCCCAGTTGTGATGGTGCGGATCACAAAACACACCCTTACAAGTTAGAAATAACCAAAGATGGGTCAAAAGCTCATTGCTGGCGCTGTGATTGGAGTGGGTCTTGGAATAGTTTGGCACCAAAATTAGGACTAGTTCCATTCAGTAAAGGTAAAGATAAAGAAAAGTTTCCTGATGCAGATGTAGCTAAATTTGTAAAAAAACATGTAGAGTCCTCTTTAAATTTCGATAAGGAGCCCTCCCTCCCAGAAAATATAGAGGTATGGGATGGTATCACAGGCAATGGTGAAGCTTGGAGAGGGTTACGTGTAGATTTTTTGTCCTTGTTGCCTATTTATTTATGGCATCAAGTAGATCAATTTGGTAACAGGGTGGAAAGAATACTGTTTCCTTTTTATCAGTGGGGCAAATTGGTTGGTTACACAGGAAGACGACTAGACGACATCAAAATTCTTCCTTATGATAATGCTGATTTTATGAGCGCTAAGAGGGTGCTGTTTCCTTTTGATTATGTACGTAACCATTTTGCCGACGTTAGCAAAATGGTACTAGTGGAAGGTCCCGTAGATGCTTTAGTGTTGAATCAATATGGTATTCCTGCTTTATCCATACTTGGTGTGTCTAATTGGAGCCAATGTAAGTTAGATGTTCTTATTACTTTAGGTGTAAGGAAAGTCATTACACTAATGGATGGAGATAAAGCAGGCAGAGATGGAGCAATAACAATAATAAATGGGGTAGACAAAAATAATAGAAAAATTGTAAGATTGGATACAGTAATGGATAAAGTTAAAAATATTGAGTTGACAGATGGGTTGGACCCTGCTACACTGGATGAAAATCAGTTAAAATGGTTGAAAAATGTTGTTGACATATTTTAGAGTTGTGTTAAGATAGAAAGGGTAGTCAAAATGACACTGCAAGAATATATCGAGAAAGTTAGGAAAGACTTGGGTAAGTTTCAAGTTTATTGGGAGAAAAATAATAAAAAGTCCCCTACAGATTTTCCAATAGATGTGGGTGGAATTGGTGATTGGGATGAGCAATTCATGATGTTTGAAGAAGATAGGGAGAAAGATAAGGGTGTAGTAGAAGATCGTCCTTGTAATGTTTGTGACGATGGTGAGTGTTCTTTTTGTACCCGTAATCTTTCTTATAATATGTACTCTTCTTTTTTACAAGCACAAGATGCTACAGAAAATATCTACTTCAAGGATTGTGAGGACTCAGAACGTAATCATTATTATACCCATTCCGGTCTTTTACAAGCGCAAGATGCTGTAAAAAATTGTGGAGCAATAAATAGATGGGTACCGAAGATGCTACATGCAGACTGTAAGGATCCCACTTGTGAGTGGTGCGCCCATGATCATTGTGACTTAGCTAATTATTTTAGCAAATATATTTACTTTTCATCTGATGTAAATTGGTTGGATCAATATGCAGAGTGGTTAGACGAAAATAGGATAAAATCTATAGGTTCTAATGGCTGGTTAAGTCAAGAAGCCTTTGATAAAAATAATATAGATGCTTTTATTACTTTTTGGACGCGAAGAACAAGATAAGGAGTAAGTTATGGTAAAGGAGATAATTAAAGAGAAACATCAAAGTCTTTGTGACTCAATCCAGAAAACTAACTATGAATATTATGTGTTGGATATTTCACCTGTTAGCGATCAACAGTATGATTTTTGGCTCAATGAGTTAAAGCAATTGGAACAACAATACCCAGAGCTTGTATCTCCAAACTCTCCCACGCAGCGAGTGGGGGAGTCTGCTCGGGAAGGGTTTACAAAAGTTGCTCATAACATTTTTATGTTATCTCTAGATAATACTTATACACAAAAAGATTTGAGGGATTTTGATACTAGGGTTAAAAAAATAGTGTTTACAGGTGAAGATTCCGATGTTCCTTTAGAGTATGTATGTGAGCCTAAATTGGATGGAGCTTCTGTTGAGGTAATTTATAAAAACGGGGAATTTGTGCAAGCGATTACTCGTGGAGATGGTAAGGTGGGTGAAGATGTTACTGAAAATATCCGTACTATTAAATCAGTACCGTTGAAAATTGACTATAAGGAAGATTTAATTGTCCGTGGCGAAGTAGTTATATACAGAAAAGATTTAGAAATTGTTAATAAACAACGAATTATTGAGGGTGAAGACCCTTTTGCTAACCCTCGTAATGCTGCTTCTGGGTCGTTAAGACTTTTAGATTCAAGGGAAGTAGCCAAAAGGCCATTACGTGTTTTCTTTTATAATGTAGTAGGGGATAATATTTTTGATGAAAAAACTTCCGATTTTTATCAAAAACATAATGAGATTCTTGTGTTTTTAGGTAGGTTAGGCTTACCTACCCATAAAAAACATCAAATTTGTTTAAATATAGAAGAGGTATTACATTTTATAAAATCTTTTGAGGAGCATAAAAGTAATTTGCCTTATGATACAGATGGTGTTGTAATAAAAGTAAATGATTTAGAACAACAAAAAGAGCTTGGGTTTACTTCAAGAGCGCCTCGTTGGGCAATTGCTTATAAATATGCGGCGGAACGCGCAACCACTAAAGTTATTGACATAATTTGTGACGTGGGTAGGACAGGTGTACTTACCCCGGTAGCGGTACTTGAGCCCGTTCAGCTTTCAGGATCTGTAGTGGCGAGAGCGTCCCTGCACAACAAAGATTATGTAGCTGAGAAAGACGTTCGTGTTGGTGATACCGTTCGAGTAGAAAAAGCTGCAGAGATAATTCCACAGGTTGTAGACGTAATACTAAGCAGTAGAGGCAAAAGCGATCCATGGGAGTTCCCAGACACATGTCCCATTTGTGGATCTGAAGTTGTACAGGTCGAAGGAGAGGCGGCTTCTAGGTGCTCTAACGATAAGTGCAAAGGTCGCCTTAAAGCCTCTGTGCTTTACATGGTATCCCGTAAATGCCTTAACATTGATGGTATCGGAGAGTCTTTGGTAGACCAGTTAGTAGAAAAAGGTTTTATTGAAGATATTGCAGATTTATTTTCTTTACCCTCAAGAAAAGAGAGTTTGTTGAAAGGTTTAGATCGTGTTGGTGAAAAGAGTATAAGTAAGATTATATTCGGTATTGAAGAGGCTAAAATTAATAGAACTTTAGCTGCTTTTATTACCTGTCTTGGTATACCTTTAGTTGGAAGTTCTGTGTCCACAAAGATAGCTGATAAAATAGGAACAATACAGAATTTGTTAACTATGGACTATCTTAAAGAAAATTGGTCCATATTTGATGTGGGACCAAAAGCGCTAGAGAATTTTGTTACTTACGTAACTTCTAATTTTGGTAATCATGTTATAAAAAAATGCACACAGTTTGGTGTAACTTTGATACCAGAGAAGAGAAAAGTTGTAGTAGTGGGTGGAAAATTAAATGGGTACTCCTTCTGTATCACAGGAACATTATCTTCTCCTCGTGAAGTTATTCAAAACAAGATTAGAGAAAATGGAGGAGAGGTACACGATAGTACTAAAAAGACGACTACTTACCTTATTGCTGGTGATAAAGTAGGTAAAGCTAAGTTAGATAAAGCAGCTAAATTTGGAACAAAAATTATTAACGAAGAAGATTTAAATAGGATGATTGGTTAAAAAGGAGGAATAAAAATGAGTTATGAAGGCTTCATTCAGGTGCTCTGTAAAAATGGACATTATCATGGGATAGATTGTTATGAACTTCCTATTTTTTCCACCGAGGAAGGGCAGGATTGGTATCCAGACCAACCTGTTTGGACTTGCCCAATTTGTGGATCCAATGCATTTTGGACCAACAATGTGGATGTTACGAACGGTTCTTTTGATGAGGATGGTAACAGGATTGATGGGTATGTAGAGATACAAAAGGAAGAAATAAGTGTTGACGAAGCTAAATTAAATTTAGTTAAAACATTAGCTAGTTACCTTGATAACAGAATTGTTGTAAACTATATACCTACATATACTGTAAATTTAGGGTTGGGTATGAGGGGTACTGTTTATGATGATGATCAAAAGGTTTGGATGAGGAAGGGTGAGTTTGTGCAAAATAAAAGTAGTGTAAAAGAAGAGGTTATAGAGGAAGAGGTGGTGTTAGATTTTGACGAGGTGGTTGAGGACAAGACAAAGGATTGCCCAGAAGAGCATGTTTTTACTACTGAGGATCCTGACGAATATTTACCCATTGGATAATTTTGGTTGACAAATTTTAGGGCTGTGCTAAGATAGGAGAGAAGGCAAGATTTGAATAAATTACTTATCTTTTTGATTGGGCAGTATAAAAGGTATCCCAACACCTTATAGATTGGGACTTAAACATAAAGAAAGGAATTAATTGATGAAAAATATATTTGTGTTGTTTAGCATAGTTGTGTCATTATTTGTAGGTACCTTAGAGGCACAAGCGCAAGATGTTAAAATTCCCTACATAGAGGGTGAGATTTTCAATAACCCTTATGGCGAAGATATTGTGGTAGTTCCTACCTGTTTGGTAGAAAATAATTCTATAATTTTGCATGTTGCTCTAGATGTGGACTATCAGAAGTATTTGGGTAAGGGAAAAACTAAATATTTTTCTACTACCACAGTTTATCAAGTATCTTGTAATAAATATGGAAATATAAATACTTATAAGTGCAAAGGGGCATTTTTAAATATTACGGATTCTTCTGTTGTAGATTTTGGGGCTCTTGTTCCTCTTGAACCAAAAGATATTAAAGTAGTGGCGCAAATGAATAATTTTGCTATTATAAAAATTGGTTACAAGCTATTCAATATAAATATTAGTGAAGAAAAAGTGATTTATACAGAAGCGTCAGAAAATGTTTACGGTACTGGTGCAGCCAGTTGTGAGAAATAAGATGGATTTTGATACACTAGAGCAGTTTGTTGGGCATAGAGTTTGTGTTAAAAAATTAGCGCGTAATTTATTTGGGCTGTTTGCTACATATGATAACTACTTCGGAATTCTTAGAAAGTACCAGGCTAGTTTTTATTTGGAAGGTGATTTTGGCGCCGTTGCAATAACTAAAGAATTGATAGTACTGCAGGATCCACAAGCTGAGGAAGGTTACTTAAGATTATTGTAAAAGGTATCCCAGCACCTTATAGACTGGGACCCACCGATCATCCCATGCTAAAATGGATTAACAGATATTTTGTTTTCCTGTTTGTATTTTTAAATGCTCTAAATATTTTAGATGCTTCCTTTACTACATGGAAAGTACGAAGTGGTGACGCTTATGAGTTAAACCCTTTAATGTTTGTTTTATTGATGCGAAGTGTTGCTTTATTTTTAGTAGTTAAAGTAGTTTTAGTGTTATTAGGCTCTTTTTTGCTGCTTAGATTACGTAAGTACACATTTTCAAAAGTTTGCATGGTCATCATGTGTTTGTTATATTTTTTGCTTATTTTATATCATGTAGTGTTTTTGTTTTAAAAATAAGGATAAATTAAAAGGTATCCCAGTACCTTACAGACTTGGACTATATAAGGAGAATTAAAATGTTAACATTAGCGACGCCAAAAGCAGCAACGATCGAGCAATTTTGGTATTGTAGAGAAACTAAAACACTTAGTATTAAATTCAAAGGAAAATTTCTGTATCTCTATTCTGAAGTACCTGAACAAATTTTCTGGTCTTTTTGCCTGGCCTCTTCAAAAGGGGAATTTCAACATGCTTTCATAAAAGATGTTTACAAGTTTGCCAAAGTAGAAGCAGACGCACCGGTGGAATCAGACATCCCAGGAAAATGAGTACTATCACAAAAGCGATAAACGAAGCGTTTAGTAAAGAATATTTAATCCCTTTCAAGGCGTCTTTTCGTGCCTCTGATTTTCCTTATTGTGGTAAAGAGCACTTTCTTATCAAGAAATATGGGGATACTATAACGGATTCTTGGAATTTTTATTCCGAGTTTTATACCACACAGGGTGTTGCAATACATAAAGTGGTTCAAAATTATCTTGGGTTAGCAGGATTGTTGTATGGTCATTGGGAATGTGAGAAGTGTAAGTATACAGTACACTTTGGGGTAGGCCCTCAAATGTGCCCTAGTTGTGATGTACCAATGCATTACAAGGAATTAGAGATTAGTCGTGATCTTTTTGGTATGAGTGGCTTTGTAGATGGTGTAATACCTATAAGTAAAAGTGTGTTAGAGATAAAGACAAAAAGTGCTAGTTTATTGGATAAGATGAAAGAGGCTGTTTTTATTGAGTGGGCTTGCCAAGCCTCTAGCTATGTTTCCGCTCTGAACGAACAGTACGGGATGGATCTTAATAAAGTAACAATGCTTTACATAAGCAGAGATAATCCAAGAAAATATAAAGTGTTTGAGTATGATGCAATTACAAATATGCTGGAAGAACAGATAAAAGCAAAGAAAGAGGGGGATTTGTTGATAGCGGAGGGTGTGTGTCCAGAAGGTATATGTGGAAGTATGGTTGAAGGTAAGGAAGAGTATCACTGCAAACTTGCTCCAATTTGTTTTAGTCCAAATTTTAGTTCGAAATAGGTTGACAGGTTTTAAGGGTGTGTTATAATATAGGAAGAAATGGAGAATGTTATGAAAATAGTTATAAATAAGTGTTACGGTGGTTTTAGTGTATCTAAAAAGGTATACGATGCACTTGGTTTGGTATGGGATGGTTTTGGTTATTTATGTAATGAGGATTTATACATAAAGTCAAATAATTGCAAGGCTTATCGTTCTAATGAATGTTTAGTAAAAGCGGTAGAAGAAATAGGTGAGGAGAAAGCTAGCGGTGCTTGTGCTGATCTTTATGTTATAGAAATACCAGATGATATAGAATGGGAAATTCACAATTATGATGGTATGGAAAGCATTCATGAGAAACATAAAACTTTGGGATAGAAATAATTTAATATGAAAAGTGAAAAATACATAGAAGAAAGCGTACAGCGGCTTATTTTAGCTATGGCTTATAACAGGGAAACTTTTAAAGATAAGGTTGAAGAGTATATAAGTGGTGCTTTGCTTGGATTTTACAAAGCCAGACTTGCTAGAAAAGAGGGTAAAACTAAATGGATTCAACACTGGGAAACAGAGGCTAGAAATTTAATTAATTTAGGTCTTACACGAGTAATTAAACACGAAGTAAGGGGTTTTAGGGATCGTGAAAAAGCCATAAATTCTGTTATTTTAAGTATAAAAAAGAAAGATATGGGTTATCGTCGTTGCGCGGAGCATGCGGTAAAGACTGATTATGATTTATGGAAGTTGAAAAAATCAGTTGATGACAAAGACACAGAAGATTTTTGGAGTAGTGTGAATAAAGCAGTTAATGTTGCATTACAATTTTTAAAATATAAGTAGGTATATAAGACTTAAAAGTAAAAAAAGAATAAAATGGCAAAGAAAAACAAACAAATTAAAGATGATCCATCTATTATTTTTATCATTACATCAACGGATTGTATAGTTACAGATAAAACAATTGATAAAATTTTAAAAGAAATACTTAGTTCTGTAATTTCTGACACTTTAGAGATACCTGCTGGTTTTGTGTTTATTCCTAGTGATGGGGGAGCTATAAGAGTATCTACTACTCCTCCTAATTTAGTTAATGGAAATTTTTTTAATTGGATAATTGTTATGGAAAATTATGGGCAATTGTGTAGCCCTAAAATTTGGAATGATGGTCATTATTCTTATGTGACTTCACAGAAAGAAGAGGTTTCTTTGCCCGTTGAGGAGGTAGAAAAAGTAAAAGCAATTCTTATTAAAGGGAGCATTCCAATTACTAGATTATTTCATAAAGTAAGTGGATCACAGAGAAAGGCATTAAAAGGTATTGTTGATTTAGCTTTTGAAAAAACCAAAGAAATTTTAGATTTTCGTAATTCCTTAGATTATTACATTTCTATGGGTACTTTATCAAATTCCACCTATCTGACTAGTGTATTAGAAGAAGTACTACATGAAGACACTAAAAAAAGTAAAGAACTGCTAAATTCTTTTTTAGTAAACAGTCAATCTTTTAATGTTAAGCAAGAGCTACAAAAAGATGATGTCAATTTAACAGATAATGTTATGTTTGCTACTAAGAAGTTTTTGAATTAGACTGATTATTATTTTTGTGCAGTATGGAGTAGTTATGAAGGTTGTAGCAGAATATGGGGATTTTGGAGACGGTACACCAAAATACCGAATAGTGGCTTGGGAAGAAGATACTTGTAGTGATGGAGACTATCATCTTCGTTATACTATCGAGCGTAAATTGCTTCATAATGGAGAAGAGGTGTGGGTATGGTATGGATCCGATGATCATAACCAAGACTTTTTCCCACTAGTCAAAGCGTTGTATATCGGTAAAATAGAACTGGTTAAAAAGTAGTCATAGTGTCAAAACAGTACAACAAAGAAGAGTTAAAAATTAACATTGTTTCCGCTGCTTTAAGTTATAGGAAAAATACTAAATGGAAACAAACTTGGCAAAATTCTTGCCCAGAGAATTACATAACCGGAGAACTATATCCTGGATTTACTTGTCTTGGAGGATCTAGGTATTGGATCACTGAAGACCAATTAAAAGAATTGGGGACTAAAGCAATAAATACATTTGGGGTGCCAGAATCATGGCTTGGGATTTATCAACATGGTATAAAATTTTATAATATAGAAAATTGTACCGGTATTAAAATACCAAAAGTTAAGCTTGACAAAAAGTACAGTAAGTGTGAAAAAATTGTAAAAAAGTATTTAAATTATTCTAATGTAAAGATAGAGCTAGACTTTACTTCACCTTTTTATAATAGAGTTTTTGACATCATTAGAATTCCTGATTTAAATTATTTTATAAATCCAGAGTCTTATTATGCTAGTTTGTATCATGAATTAGTTCATAGCACTGCCCATAAAAAAAGATTAGGAAGATTTAGGACAAAGTTACCTAAACGAGAATCAAAAAACTACAAAGAAGAGGAACTTGTTGCAGAATTAGGATCTTGTATACTTTCTGTACGTAGTGATATTTCTTCTCAAACATTTTATAATAGTTTAGCCTACATTAATAATGTGTTAAAAGATATTTTAAGTGACAGTAGAATTATTAACAAAGAAAACCATAAGAAAAAAATTGTTGAAAAATGTTACAAAAAAGCGGAGGCAGCTGTAGAATATATCTTGGGAATGTAAGTAGTTAGGATCACTATAGTTTATTACTAAAATAAGTAAAAAATAGGTAAATTTGATATATTTTTGTTAACAGTTAGCTCGTTATTTAACTACTCTGGAACATAAAAATTGTAAAATATAAATAGAAAATTATGGATAATCCTAACGACAATAGAGAAACTATTTTAGCGCTGAAAAAGCTAGCGGAAACTCTGACTAGTGAAGGCAAAGAGGATCTTGCAATTAAGGCTTTAAAAATTGCTCGTGGTATTAGTGATAGGACTACTGTAGGAAATTTACCCCCCTCTAACATATTGCAAGACTTGAATAATTTGCTTAAAGACTGCGGAATAAAATTTGCTGTTATTGGTGGATTAGCTGTATGTGCGAGAGGGCAGCTAAGATCTACCGAAGATATTGATGTACTGGTATCAAAATTACCAAGTAGTGATAAGCTAAGAGATTCTGGCTACATGGCTAAATTTAATTTTTATAAAGGAAAAAGTTCCACTGGTACTGTATTAACACTAGATCATAGAAGTTCTGCTGGTTACGTAGAAATGTTGGTGGCTACTGACGAGGCAGCCAAGTGGGCATCAGGCACAGCTAGTAACGAAAATGTACTTAAGGTTTTGCTGCCCGTCGTTAGTGCGGAAGCTTTGGTAGTTTTAAAATTAAAAGCGGGGGTAGGTAATAAGAAAAGACAGGGAAAAGATTTTCCTGACATTCTTTCCGTTTTGTCAAAAAATAAAATAAATTTTGAAGAGGTAGTTAAATTTTTAAATTCTGAGGAAAAAGAAGTGCTGAAAAAGTTAGTTAGTGTGCTGAGTAAGTCAATTACCCACGACTAAAGTCGTGGGCTTGTAAGTGATTACGAGATAGGTGAGGTAGAAATACTAATCCAATAGTTGATTAGAGGGCTAGTTGGAAACAACCATGCAGAAGTTATTAGCAAAGTTAAAGAACGTACCTACAGGTGCTCCACAAGCCTGTAGCTCTACAAGCCTTGGTTTAAACAGAGACCAAAGTCTCAGTGATCAAGACAAAGTACGGACTAATAACAACCTCGAAGTGGATTTACCTACTAGTAATAGTAGACTGGGCTTGCGAGTCCCAGTTACTGGAAAGCCAGGTAAACTTGTTTTGAAGAGTTCAAGGATCAAAAACTCTTCATTTATTAACAATAAGGTAATGAAAAACACTATAATGGATCAGTTAACGCGATTCATCCCACCCATAAATGGGTGGGCTTTCTCACTACGGAGATCGTAAGGAGTAAATTGTATGTTTAAAGAACAAAGTGTTATTGTTTTTTGTAATAGAGAGTTATTGACTAAAAAAGAAAACAAAGAGCTAGATAAAATTCATTTATTAAACTATATACAAGAAGAAGACATAAAGCGCGAAAAAGAATTATTTTTAAAATGCGCATTTGTTGTGTTAGAGGGTAAACAATATAGATTAGTAGAAGTTCCAGAAAATTTGAAATCAACACTAGTTCCTTAGTCGATATAAGGAGATATCTAAACCATGGAAAATGTAGGAAAAAGAGTTCTTTTGCTAGGTTGCTCTTGCGGAGCTACTTTAAATGCGGTAAGATTTAATACAATAGTCATCAAAGAAGCTGGAGAGGACATTCTAAAAGAGCTTAGATTAGTTTACGGATCCTCATTAGACGAGATAGAAGCAATAGAAGCTGTTGTGGTGGAGCCCTGTAGTAATTGTTCTGAGAAGAAGTAGCTATTTTGTTGTCATATGAACCCATAGCTCATCTGGAAAGAGCGACAGCCTTCTAAGCTGTAGGTGGAAGGTTCGAGTCCTTCTGGGTTCGCTGTAGTAAATATAGAAAACATTGAATGCGAGTAGCTCAGTTGGTAAAGCACATCCCTGATAGCGTTAGAAGCTGTTGTGGCGGAACCTTGCAGAAATTGTTCCGAGAAAAAACAGAAATAAGTTGTGGGTAAAAATAAAATTTTTAATTATTTTTTAATTTTGCGTAGTTCAGTGGATTAGAGTCAATTACCCACGACTAAAGTCGTGGGCTTGTAAGTGATTACGAGATAAGGTTGGTAGCAATACTAACCCAATAGTTGATTAGAGGGCTAGTTAGTAACAACAAAGTTAAAGAACGTACCAAAGGATGCTCCACAAGTCCTTTGCTCTACAAGTACTGGTTTAAACAGAGATCAAAGTCTCAGTGATCAGTGCAGTTTTGAGAAAAACGAAAGTTCTAAGAAGAACGAACGGATTGTTAACAACCTCGAAGTGGATTTACCTGTTAGTGATAACAGACGGGGCTTGAGAGTCCCCGTGGTTAACATGAGGGGTAAGCCATTGATGCCTTGTCGGCGTAGAGTAGCTAGGAAATTATTGAAAGAAGGCAAAGCAGTAGTAATTAGTTTGTACCCATTTGTGATCAAGTTGAAGATAGCTACAGGAGAAACAATAGATAGGTTAGTGTTAGGTATAGATGTTGGGTACAGATGGAACGGGTTCAGTGTGGTAAGTAGCAGTAGAGAATTAGTGTGTGGCACTTTAGAGTTAGATAATGGGACAAAGGAGAGATTGGAAAGCAGATCTAAGTACAGAAGAACTAGACGTAATAAACTTTGGTACAGAGAATCTAGATTTGACAACAGATCAATACCTAAAGGTTGGTTACCACCCTCAGTTAGAAGACGGTATCAATCTATTTTGAATTTTATTCGTAAACTCTGTGCTTGGTACCCTATAACAGAAATAGTCATTGAAACCGCGTCTTTTGATATTCAAAAAATCAATAATCCTGAAATACAGGGAATTGAATACCAACAAGGACCCCTCTATGATTACCAAAATATGAGGTCATACCTATTTGCAAGAGAGCACGGTCGTTGTCAGTATTGTGGTAAAAAGTTTAGTGCTGGTAACTCTAGTCATATCCACCACATTATTCCTAAACCTAAAGGCACAAATAAGCCAAACAATTTAGCACTACTACACGAGAAGTGTCATAATAAGTTACATAAGAAAAAAGATTTTAGTAAGTTAAAGCACAATAAACAATATAAAGCAGAGACATGGATGAGTATTGTCAGGAACAGGTTTAAAGAAGATTTATCTGGAATTAAAACTACCTTTGGTTACATCACTAACATTGTAAGAAATTCATTACGATTAGAAAAAACACATTATAATGACGCTTTTGTAATAGCAGGTGGAGCGGATCAAAAAAGATCAGACCCAGTAGAGATTAAACAAAAACGTAAAAATAACAGAGTTTTACAGAAAAACAGGAAAGGTTATGCACATTCAGTTAGAACGAAAAGGTATTCAACTAGACCTGAGGATTTAGTTAAATTTAAAGGTAATAACAAAAAATATGTTGTTGTGGGTATACACAGTAGAGGCAAAGCTATAAGAGTTAAAGATGATGATAATATTTTAGATTTTAATACTAAAAATGTTAATTGGTGTTATCACCAAAAAACATTAAAATGGATCAGTTAACGCGATTCATTCCGCTTGCACAGGAGAGAAAATATGAGTGATAAAAAATCGTTATTTTTAAAATGTAATTGCACTGGACACGCTTTAGAAATTACAAAGTGGGACGATGAACAAGATTTTGAAATTTCTATTTGGAACAGGTTTAGAGATCATCTTCTATGTTTCAATGAGCGTATTCGGTGGTGTTGGCGCATTATTAAAACAGGTAATCCATGGGCTGATGAGGTTATATTATCTGCAGAGGATGCGTTAAAATTATCGGATTTTATAATAGAAAAATCTATTGTTAAGGATTTAGAAAAAGAGTAGTGTTAAAAATACAGGAGATATCAAAATGTGTGACAATAATTATGCATTAAAACTCAAAGTAGATAGTTCTAAAGCTGGTAATAAAACACAGGTACGTTGGATTCTTGTAGAAAAATATTCTGGTAATTTGTTAGGTAATTTTAGACATGCAGTTTCAGCTCATTCTTTTCTGCACGATCTCATGTTGAGTAATCAAAACTATTGGAACGAGAACAACATTAAAATAGTAGACATACTAAAAACAGTTATGAGTGTTAATTATGAACAATAAAAAACCAAAGCAACACGATTGTATAACCAGCAAAGAAAGTCTAGACCGTTGCTTTTCCCTTGTTCGAGAGGAACTCAGCAAAGCGGAAACAAAGTTTCCTGGTTTTCCCGATGACCTTTTACACGGAGTATGTATCTTATCCGAAGAGTCTGGCGAAGCGGTTAGGGCAGCACTTCATGTGGTATACGAGAATGGCAGTGTAGAAGAGTACAAAAAAGAATTGGTACAAACCGCTGCTATGGCGATAAGGGCATTAATCGATTTAGAGATTAGAGAACAAGAAGTGAAAAATAAAGCACTGCTAAGTACAAGACAACTGGCGTTAAATTTAGAGGATTGATTTATACATAATTGGAAAATCATTAGTAAATAGTTGTAAAAGAAAAATGTTATGATAAAGAGTCGTTTTTTCTTCCTACTTAAAGAAACCAACAAGGGTAAAGTAGAAGAACTAAATTTGTTGCAGGATCAGTACACTGCTTATTTACAAAGTTGTGTTGATGTTCTTCTGTCTGCTCGTAAGTTTTCAGTAAAGAAAGGGACTGAAAGCAGGGTGTTCTTTCCAACTTCAGAAATTCTCAGCAGTCAAATAGCTAAAAACTGTCAGCAACATGCTATAGAAAAAGTTACTAGTTGGGCTTCCAACAAGTATAACCAACGGATTAAAAAGTACATTAGCAAACAAGTAAAGGAAGGTACTTTTAGTAAAGATATTGCAAAAATACTCTACACGATTGGTAAATACTCAGTACAAGTTTCTACTAAAAATGTTAGCCAAGAACATTTAGATTTTTACTGGAAATTACTATTGGATGAGAGTATTAGTGGTAAAAAGCCTACTATTACCAATCGAGTTGGAATGAGAATGTCTATTAATACAGGTATTATGAGTGAGTCAGAATCTACCAAAATTACCAAAAATTGGTTAGCTTTTTCTTGGCTTAAATCGGGTGCTGGTAGAATACAACTGCCTTTATCTAATAATCCTTTAGTAAAATCATTACAAGATGTGAGTAAAGGTATTTTAGCACGGAAAACTAGAAAAGGGGTGTGGCGTTTCGAGGTAGTAGATAAGAAAGAATGGGAGATTCAAGAACCTTCTGAAGACTGCGCCTACTTAGGAATAGATGTTGGTTTAAATGTAATAGCTGCCACAAGTGAAGGTACTCTGTATGGTAAAGACACCAAACCTATTTTTGATGAGAAGTACAGCAAAATTAAAGAGATAAGATCCAACAGGCAGCGACAAGGTTTAGTAGAAGATAGTGGTAGAGTTGCCACGTTAGAAGAAAACTTAACAGGATTTTTAAAAACAGTAGTAGGTAACATTGCCAACAAATTAGTTAAAAAACATCCTAACACAGTGTTTGTTGTAGAGGATTTAGACTTATCTGGTACTAAAGGACAGAAAAGATTTTGTTACCTTGCTTTAATCAATGCGTTGTCCTCTAAGGCTGTTGTAGAAAAAGTAAACCCTGCTTACACGTCTCAAATATGCCCTAGTTGTGGGTATGTAAATAGACGTAACCGTGTAGGAATAAAGTTTAAGTGCCGCTCTTGCGGCAGAACAATTCATGCTGATGTGGTAGGAGGTGTTAATTTGCTTAGACGTTCTAAGGTAAAACAAGTTGGTACTGCTTTAGTAATAACACTAAGTAATACTACATCAGAAGTGAAGGAAATGCTTGAAGCACTATACTGGAAAAGAAGAAATTCTAACCAGGACTGTTCTCAAGGATTTTTAAACATTAACCCAAACAATGCGCTGGAACCGCACAGCCAGAAGCTTACTGTAGAGGAATCAACTGATCTCTGCACAGCTTCAAAACAGATGTTTAACAATAGATTTTGTTAAGTATTTGTATAACGGAGAAATAGTATGTTAATTACATTGATAATTTTTATGTGTGTTGTCACTTTTGTTCTATACATCACCAACGGGAGATAGTTTGCTCCATGTTTCATGGCCCGATAAGAAATACGATTACTGCTACCACAGATCTGTACTCCACCTTGTTAGCTGTAGGTACCGGTATATTTTTGTATTTTTTAGTTGACGTTTTTTGGAATCCTGACTCAAAAATTAGGCAATCGTTTGTGAAAATAGTTAGCAAAGTTACCAAAATGTTGTAAAAGAAGATTAAAAGGTATCCCAACACCTTATAGATTGTGGCTAAAAAATAACTAAGACAGTGATGTTAGAGCGCAGTTTAAACTTTAACTAATGGAGTGCTGAATAATAGTATGGCTATAAAATGTTCTTTTTGTGGTAAATCGCAAGCAGCAGTTGCTAGACTAATCGAGGGACAAAAAATATTAGGGGAGTCGGCATACGCATGCAACGAATGTATCGAGACCTGCTATGACATGATACTAAAGGATACAGAGAAGAACAATGTAGACAAATATACCGAATTACCTACACCTGACGAGATTAAAAAACAACTTGATGAACATGTTATTGGGCAAGAATTTGCCAAAAAGATTTTATCCGTAGCTGTTTATAACCATTATCGTAGAATTGAGTCTAATGCTGATGATGGTATAGAGATTCAAAAAAGTAATGTGCTCATGCTTGGTCCCACAGGTACTGGTAAAACGTTACTGGTTCAAACTCTTGCTAAAATTTTGAAAGTGCCGCTATCAATGAGTGATGCTACTGCACTTACTGAGGCAGGTTACGTTGGTGAAGACGTGGAGTCAATAGTTACCAATTTACTTCAAAATGCAGAGTTTGATGTTAAGTTAGCTGAAAAAGGTATTATCTACATTGACGAAATTGATAAAATTGTTAAGAAAAACGGCAATACTTCAACAACTCGTGATGTTGGAGGCGAGGGTGTTCAGCAAGGGCTACTAAAGATTCTTGAAGGATCCACTATTAATGTGTCGCCAAAACATGGGCGCAGAAATCCAAATCAAGAATTTGTAAAAGTAAACACTTCTCATATTTTATTTATTTGTGGAGGTGCCTTTACTTCCTTAGCTAAAGTGATAACGGAGCGAAAAACGGAGTCAAAACGAATTGGCTTTGGAGCCGTTACAGACTCTAAGTATAAAAATAAAAATGCTGGTGAAATAGTGAAAGAAGTGGAGCCAGAAGATCTTATTATGGCTGGTCTTATCCCTGAGTTCGTAGGACGTATTCCTGTAACAGCTACACTTCATAACTTGGACAAAGAATCTCTACTAAAAATATTGGTAGAGCCCAAAAATTCGCTAACTAAACAGTATGCTAAGTTATTTAAAATGAATAATTTGGTACTAACGTGGCAAGAAGATGCCCTTAGTACTATTGCGGATAAAGCGTTAGCTAAAGGAAACGGTGCTAGAGGGTTACGTTCCATTATAGAAAGAGCAATGTTAGATCTCATGTACAACGCGCCCAGTTACACCAAAAAAGGTGTGAAAGAAATAATTATTACTGCTGACGTGATAGAGCGCGAAGGCGAACCTGTTTTTGTGTACAACGAAGAATCGGACAGTACTGCCTTAACTAAAGTGTAGCAAGCTCTCTATTTATTTGCGGAAAAATTTAGATCAATATTTTATGTGTAAAGCCACACTAGTTGTTAATTTTTTTGGTTCCCCTGGGGTGGGGAAATCCACCATTTCTGCCCAAACCTTTTCCACATTGAAAGCAAAAAGGGTATCCTGTGAACTAGTTAATGAGTATGCCAAAACCTGTGTTTGGGAAAATTCATTAAACACGTTAGAAGATCAAATTTATGTATTTGGTCGCCAGCAACATAAACAACGTGTGTTGAGGGGAAAAGTCAGAGTCATTATCACAGATTCGCCCTTACCGCTTTGTATATGTTACGATTTAGAAAAAGACAAAACGCTGCAAAAACTAGTACTAAAAACTTACAACAGTTATAACAATATAAATTTTTTACTAATAAAGAATTTTGAAGGTTACGAAAGTGTTGGCAGAAAACACGATAGCGAAGAATCTGATAAAATACATAAAAAGATTGTAAAGTTGTTAAAGAAGCATAAAATAGAAACTATTCCTGTCAAAGTTGGAACCATTTTTGATTTCAATGATGCAGTAATTAAACCCATACTTGCTGAAGTAGCCAGACTGAGAGCTAATGAATAGTCAAGACGACAGAATACAAAGGCTGGAACAGGAACTTCATGATTTGGAGGAGTCTCAAAGTCTGGAGTGCAGTAGAAAAAAGTTTTGGAACGTCATTAAATTAGTAGCGAGATCTGCCATTATGCTTAGTTTAGCTCTTGGCATATATGGTGTAACTCCTCGTGTTAACATGTCCATTGCTTGTATTGCCACGTTAGCAATAATGTGGATTGATTACGAGCTGCATTTTGTAAAAAAATAACATGTTAGATTTGTGTAGTATTTTAACACCTATCATTAAAGCTGTACTAGCTGCCAGTCATACCCTTTTGTTGCTTTGGTTTGTTGCTTTTGTTACCTTGCTGCTGCTATCTGCTATTAAAAAGTAATGCATCGTTTTTTCGACAAAGATATTGAATTAAAAGCTATGTTGTCCATGTTGGCGAGTAGTGACAACATTCGTTTAAAGATTTTAAATCATATAAAACTAGATCACTTCGGGTACAGTACTGTGCAGCAAATATACCAAGTGCTGCTCGACGTGATGACGAAATCAACAGCACTTCCTACCATAGAAACATTTTGCAGAACTCCAGGATTACCAGAAAACACGATAGAGTTGCTTGTTACCCAAGACGCGGTTACTAACGACGATGACGCTACTCATCTAATCGACATTCTTAGTTACTACAGAAGGATAAGAAAACTAGCGGAGTTTCAAGCCAATACCGCTAATGCGATGAGTGCGTTAGATGACACAGAGGCTTTAGATATTGATTCCATAATGGGGGATATGGAAAAAACAATGTTGGACATGAGAAGTAGTTCGGTGGAAGAAGCAAAAATGTTTCATCTCGGCTCCGGATTTAACTCACCAGAGCTTTATAACAATATTCTTAACGTGGAAAGATCGAATCTTATCCCCTCCACATTTAATAATTTTGACAAAATTGTTAAAGGTTTTGGCCCCAATGACCTCCTGTTTCTGGCTTCCCATGCCAAAGGCGGTAAATCTATTGTTGCGTTAAATATGTGTATTCGTATGTATTTGAGACATAACAAAGATGTGTGTTTTATCACGCTAGAAATGCCTCCGGAAGAGATAGCAGATCGTTTATTTTCTCACATATCTGGTGTTAAATATAGTAAAATAAGACAACGGATATGTACTCCTCCTGAATTAAAAACAATACAGGTGGCATATAATTCCTTTATCGAACATGGTCGTAAAAATAATTGCAGGTTTACAATACAAAGTCCTGTAGATTTTACAATAAGAGATTTACGACTTAAAATAAAACCGATGAGATATAACATTATTTGTCTTGACTACATCAACTTACTGTCAGGGCTACCCGAAAAAATGGCTAAATGGGAAAAGTTAGACGAATGGAGTAGAGAGTTAAAGAAATTAACTATAGAAATGAATGCTTTTTTTATTGTACCAGCTCAGATGAATGCTGATGGGGACATTAGATATAGCAAAGCGCTGAAAGAACACGCCACCAATATATGGACATGGTTTTATGGAGAGGGTGAAAAAACATCTGGGTGTATCGAAGTAAATCAGCTAGTTACGCGAGGTTGGGGATTTTTTCCTTTCAAACTGGCTCCAGATTTTGATTTTATGAAAATAGAAGATTATGATGAGGGTACAGTGAAAGAACGATTCAACGAAAGTTATGATGACGAGACTGGAGAGTTTTTTGATTAGGGGATAGTTGACATGCCAACTTGGGAAGATATAGAAAATGCTTTAAAGAACATGGGTATTTCTGTTTCCCCTTGGACTTTTATTATCGGGGTAGCGATATTTATACTTGTTATGGTTATACTTACGATAGAAAAATCGCCATGGCTACAAAGATGTATAAAAGTTATAATTGGGTTTTTTAAAAAAATACCTGTATATATTACTAAAAAGATTTTAAAGTTAGTAAATCACTATCCGTCTGGGTTTATTGCGATAATGGTAGGTTTAAATAGATTGGGTAGCATGCTTGTTTATGAGTGTGAAATAACTGGCAACCCTCCCTATATGAGTAATCCTTCTTATTATATTCGTATTAAAAAATTTAATTCTGCAGAAGAAAATAATCTTCACACTCTAGCCAATTGGGGAATGTTTCCGAAAGAGGAAACAGAATTAGGAAAGGAAGAAGATTTTCTAAATGCTATAAATTATGGGGTAAAAAATAAATATTTAGTTAAAAGAATAAATTATCTTATGCCTGTTAGTGCCACGGGCATTAGATACGTAGAAGATCTACGCATAGGGGAGTATATCATTACTAATAAAGGCTTTAAAAAATTTAAAAAATACTTATAAAAGTTTTATGACAATCTCAATCTACCGGGGCGACAACTTATCGATCTTACAATCTTTGGAATCAGAACAATTTCAACTGATTTACATAGATCCACCATTTGGTACAGGTAAAATTCAAAAAATACATGGAAAGTTTTATGAAGACTACTCTACCAATTACTTGGAATTTCTTATGCCCAGAATTCAAGAAGCGTACCGCTTGCTAACTAGTAACGGTAGCATTTTTATTCATTTAGATTACCGCTGGGTTCATTATGTAAAAGTAGAATGTGATAAAATTTTTGGTAGGGATAACTTTATTAATGAAATTGTGTGGTGCTACGACTATGGATCTCGCTCTAAAACTCGCTGGAGCTGTAAACACGACAATATTTTATATTATGCAAAAAATGCGAATAACCGTATTTTTAACTTTGACGCCATGGATCGTTTGCCTTATGAAGCTCCAGGTCTTTGTGGGGCTAAGAAGGCAGCGGTTGGCAAAACTCCCACAGATTGGTGGAAACAAACGATTTGCCCCACTAATGGAAATGAAAGAGTAGGATATCCGACGCAAAAACCCCTTAAAATAATAGAACGAATTGTAAAAGTGCATTCTAACCCTGGTGATAATTTACTAGACTTTTTTGGGGGATCTGGCACGTTGGGGGAAGCAGCGGCTAAGTATGGGCGTAGCTGCACCCTTATCGACAACAATCCACAAGCTGTAGGAGTGATGAAGAAACGACTAGAAAAGTACAACCCAACAATATTTTATGCCCAATAATCCCCTCAAGTCTACCTCTACTTCTTTGTTATCTCAGTACAACAAACATAAGTCTTCTTTGGTATCTTTATCCGCTAAGCCAGTTGTTTGTGAGATTTGTTACCATTGTTGGTATTCTGGTGATTGCTTGCGCTCTATTCTACTCCATCAAGGATCTAATTGTTGTATTTATGAATTTGTTAAAAATACCAAAAAGGCAGAAGAAACGTTAGAAAACATTGTAAAGTATTGTTGTAGTACCAAATGCAGGGAAAGAGATTTGTGGCAATACGACCCCATCCCACACACAGCGGAATATTGTGAAAAATATTGCCCGATCGCACTTTTCATAAGGAAAAAAATAGTATGAGTAGCACTACTAATTTTAATCGGTACGAGTACAAGTTACTCTCGGTATGTCAACTGCTGCATGAGTACCATACAGGCATAGGTGACGCGGATTTAGACGAACTAAAAGCTTACGTAGATTGGCTAGAATACAGATTAAATGATTGGAGACAATCTTCAGATTCATCAGAACAATTCGACTATTTAGTGCGAGAACTGGCAGAACTTGCTTTGTTAGAAGGCAAAGATTGCTTAAAAAGAGGTTATTAGCAATGAAAATAGAACTAAATTCGACTAAATTAAAAAAGTCATTTCAAACCATTCAAACCATTTTAGGCGAGCAGAACGTATTTATCTCTGCTGGTAGTGACAAATTTTATGCAGAGGCAAGTAATGGAGCAATTTATCTAAAGTTAATAATTTCTGATGTTACTGTAAAGGAAGCTGGCTTTGCTGCTATTACCAGCAAGTACGTAACTAACCTAAAGCTTAACGAATCGGTTAAATTAGAAGCGCAAAATAATAAACTAAAGTTTTTTTCCGGTAACATAAAAGGGTCCATAGATCTCAACCAAGACACTTCTTCAATTAATACCTTTAGACCCTCCAAGGAGATACCTGTAGCGGTAAGGTTGCCCAAGGTAGTATTAGACCGCGCGATTCAGAAAACAGGGCTCTCCAATGCCCTGGTAGCGTCTAATGACGGATTGAGACTCCATTTCGACGAGTATATTACTGCCACGGCTACTGATGAGTTTAGAGCCACATTGTACAAGGATCAATTGCCCTTTGCTGTTAAAAATCTTAGCGTTATAGTAAATCCCTCTTTAATTGGGCAAATTGTGTCCAAAATTGATGATCCTGAGATAGGTGTGGGTGTAGAGAATGATATAGTACACATTAAATCACTTAGTATGGATTGTTATATCCCTTCCATACAAATTGAGATTCAAGACGTGGAAGAATGGGTATCCAGTATCGATCAAGACACAAAAATTTGTTCCGTTTCAACCGAGGTAGAAAAATTACACAAATTAGTGGTAGCAACCAGTTCTATTGTAACAGAAAAAGTGACCGATTCCTCTGTTTCATTATCTCTTTCCATAAAAGGCAAAGAACTTGACATGAAAGTAGTGTCATCTCATGGGGAAGCTGATGCTACAATGACTTTGGATGATGTCACAGGAATGGAGGAACACAATGTATGCTTAAGTAATAAGTATACTACCGAAATGCTACATCTCCTCAAAAGTGGTAAAATCACCATTGACTTTTTCGAAAATTATGTAATAGTTATTACAGAAGATGGAAAATCCATCTATGTAATGCCGGTTGTGGCGGATTAATGAGGAGTAGACAGTATGCGTGAAAAAAATATAACAAAATTGTTAGTAAAACTCGATAAGCTTGTGAAGAAAAATGAAGGTGTTTATAAAAATCAAGGAGTTGTTGATGTGTTAGTTGATAAAATAGTGGATTACTCCGGAGGATCTACTAAAGTGACGTACCAACAACTGGATCAAGAGCTTGATGAGCTTCTATCCCTAGTAGTACACCCAAAAGAAGAAGATTTGTTTTAAAAATGAGTGCTAAAAAAGAAAGAGACGAAAAATTATTAAAACAGATAATATTCTCTAATCTATTATTGTTCAGTGGTGTTCTACTAATGCGCATGGATAAAAATAGTGAATTCCATTCCGCATTCAAAAGATTGGGAAAATCCACCATAGCTTCTTTGTTTATGTATTATGCAGATTTTGAAACAGATCGCCTTTATAAAGAAATAGTAGAGTTAAAAATTAAAAAATTAGACAAAATTATACTATTTATAAACGATAATACACTACAAATCATAGAATCTATTTTTAGCAAAATTTATAATGATAACAACAGTTTGTACAGCAATTATGTAACACTAAAGGAAATTGTCACTATATGATCGAAGAAGATTTATCCTTATTGAAACAAATAGTACTCTCTGATATAATGTTTTTTGGGGGTCTTATTATAGCTGATATTGACGAAGACACAAAATTTAATGAATTAAAACAAATAGATACAAATACAGTAATTTCTTTGTTTTCTCGCTATGCTGAAATAGAGACGTTAGATTTATTAAAAATTGTAAAAGATAAGATAGAGGAGAACAGTGAAGATATAGTGGAGTTTATAGACAGGCAAGTACCAGAAATAATAGATAAAATAATCAATAAAATACTGTTAGTCTACAACATGCCAAAAACACAAACAATAATTATCTAGAGCAGCAACAAAAAGTGGTGAAATTATGGAAAACACAAAAAACCATCTAAAATTTGTTAGTAGCCAAGGTGCCCAGGTTATTCCTTTGAAGACTAAAACTGGTTATAAAGGAAAATCCGCACAAACCAAAGAGGATTGTTTTGATCTGGACTTTTTCGATCTCATGTTACAATCAGAGATAGTATTAGAAGGAAGTTTACGTATGGTCACTGCGCCAAGAGACGAGAAAAATGGGTTATATAACGCTATAAATAAATTAGGACAAAAAGCCTCTTTTACACTATTCAACGCCTTTTTAGACGTAGAACTTAACGAATTGATCACTGCGATAATTAATAAAGAAAAAGATCCTACTGAGGAAGATATATCCATTTTTGTAGATCGCACCGCTGCTAAAATATTACAAAAAATGGTGGATTATGCTAATGGCTGACATCCTGGATAAAGAAGATACCATCAATACTTTTGCACTCATGGTGTACATGATGGGGTCTTTTTGTTTCACCTTTATGGAAGTCGGGAATTCATTATCTATTGCGGTAGGAAAGCTTGGGCTGCACAAAGCAATGGAAATCTTCAATGCCGGTATTGACAAAGGTGTTAGGGATTTCATTGACACTGTCGACTTAACTCATTATTACGACCTACAAGATTTTGTAGATCGTAACATGGATACTTTGTTTAAATTAGCAGAAGCCAATATCAACAATGTACGTACTTTTGACACAGATACAAATGTGCTGGTGAGCAAGAAATTTATCGAAATATAACCAAAATGCTAAAAAAATTAATATCATTTTTTTATAAAAATACTTTTTTTTCTAAAGAAGATAAAGGTATAATTGATAAAACAGGTCTTTCCGAAAATAAAATACACCAATCTACTACAAGTTATCAAAAATTAACAAATCAGGATATAGCCAAATTAAACCAAAAAACTAAAGAGTTAAAAAAAGAAGAACTAAGAAGTCTTGTTTTTTCTTCTATATCTTATTCATTATCACAAGCCTGTACTTATTCTTCTCCTCATAGTAAGTTTGCTGACGCTGTTAGAACTCTTGGGAACGCACAATCTATACATCTAATAGACTATTTCATAGAAGAAAGTACAATAAAAATAATTAAAAAATTAGAAAATAATGTGAATGAAAGTACTGATTTGAAAGACTTGGTTAGTAAAAATTATGAAAGTATAATAAACGAATCTATAGGCATAATACAATTATTTTGTGCCTCTGTATTTGCCTCCTCACCAAACACTATTAATTAAATGCCCGCAGAACATAACCAAATTTCTATCGTAGGGTTTGTTTATCACTCTCCTAGTGATATAATAGCAAATTTAGATAAAAATTTATTTAAAATTTTCATTTATAATAACTCAGAAAGCATAAAAGAGTTTGAGAAAAAAATACAAAATATTGATAAAAAAATAGTAGTTATAGTAAAATCCATAGAAGACCTGAAAAATATACAAAATATAGCTAATGTGTGGTGTTTTATTTTCTTTAACCCTTGTTTTGTGCTGGAAAAAATAGATGTAAAAATAGCAGATGCGGTAAAAAAATCAATAGGATGGAAAAAAATACCACTGTCTGTTAAAAAACTAAATACTATTATAACAAAAACAGAGACAACGTCTTTTGTAACTAATGAGCATATAAAAGAAACGAGAAATGTAGGTAAAGGTATAACTTTCGAAAGACTGTGCGATAATGTGGTAAAAAATTTAATAAAAACAAAAAATGATAAATTTATAGACTATTTTTTAGAAAATATTGGAAATTATGCGATAGGTAATTTAGGGGACAAAAAACGAAAGAAAGTTTTAAAAACATTTTTGGGTAATGGAATAGGCACGATAGAGCTGGTAGAATTAGTAAAGTATATAAAAGAGGTATCAAAACTAAATAAATTATATAAAGAGTACCAAAAAGTTAAAAAAATTAGTGATAAAATGCTTAAACATTATGAAAATTCCCAAATACAAGATTTTATTTTTGTATTAAAATTATTAAACTTGGAAATATCTTAATGGACTTTCACATGTATGATGTACGTTTAGCTATTAAAAAAGCGCAACAAAGCAGCTGTACACATAAAGTATCTGCTTTAGGTTTTAATAAAAAAGGAGAATGTGTTGCTAAAACTACTAATAAACACAGATTCAATTGGAAAGGAGGGGGTATTCACGCAGAAATGAGATTGATGTCACAATATAGATTTAAAGGAATAAAGACTATACTTATTTGTAGAATAGGGAATTCAGGAATACCTTTGCTCATAGATCCATGTCCTGTATGTGCGAAAAAAGCAAAAGAGCTTGGTATAAAAATAATAACTGTTCCGTCTAGAAATTAGGGAAAACTGATGCTAACCAATAATAAAATATTAGGGTCTTCTATATATGTTAATAAAAGTCGCGAAATTATTGTAAAAACATTACAACAATACGAGATGGAAAAAAATGATGCGATAGAAAGAGCTAATAATATTTTACAATTTATGACATGCTCTGCTTATACAGATAGTGAGGCACAATATCATATAAATCAAAGTCTTACACCAACAGAATCGAACAAAGGGCTACAAGAACCTGATAAACGCCACGCTTCTATTATTATAGTGACCTCTTTTATACTCTTGAGCAACAAACATAATGGTGTAGAAACATTCGCTAGAATAAGAGGATTAGGTATTAGTTCGACACTGGCTTCTTTTTCGCTTAAGTTTTGTAAAGGAATTTTAGATTCTTTTTGTAAAGAAATTTGATCAATTACTTTAAAGCTAAAAACTTGAACGTTTTTTCGTGATAATGAAAATAAAATGAAGATTGTAAAAGAGATTGAGGAAGATTCCACTCTGCCTACTTTTGAAGAGGCTACCAGTCCATGGCAGTTAATAATTTATGCTAAACATTTATTAAAACAAAATCCTGCTTGTTCTGGTGCTTACATAGTACTAGCAGAAGCTCATATTCTCAGAAAAGAGTACCAGTTAGCCATAGAAGCGTATAGAAAAGCATTAGAACTAATCCCTAATAATTGTGATATTCACTACAAATTAGCCGTACTTCTGTGTCGTTTCTCCTCCAACATAGAGGAATCCGTAGAGCATTTTAGATTAGCCATGGAACTTAAACCTAAAGAGCCTAAATTTGTGTCTGCTTATGCTGAAATGCTGATCTTTATTAATAAACCAGAGGAAGCTTTATTTTTCGCACAAACCGCAGCAGCGCTTGATCCAGAGAACCTGACTTATAAAAATTTATTTCTTTCCTTTTGTTCTTTGCACAAGCAAAAATAAAAAAAGTTTTGCAAGTAGTAGAATGCCAAGTAACAACTCTAAGGTAATTGTGAGGTACTGATGCCATTAGATTGGAATAATTATAATATTTTTGATCTCACTCCGCTGAATAGACATTCTTATTTAGTAAAAGTAGAAGAATGTAGCCAAAGAGAATTAAAATCTTATACCGGATACGTAGATAGTAACATCGAATTAATTGCTTACAACTTATTCGGCAAAAAGAATATTATTGGGTATGTAATTGATATAAAAGACAAAATAAAATATAACATGTTGCCGCTCCAATGGAGTATTCAAATAATAAATAAAGAAGTAAAAAAACACAACATGCCAAAATTAATTTATCACACTCAAAAAGTGCATCTGTATAAATTTAATGAAGAAAATCTCTATAGTTACTGGTTTGCGTGTAGATTACCTATCACCAGCGGAGAAACCTCTTCAAAACTAAGTAGTAAAAATGATTAGTCAACTATTAGAAAAAATTAAAAAAAATAATATTATTATTTTTATAGATAGCGAAAATGATAACGTTGTAAAAGAAACAGCACTAAATATTTTCAGCAAAATACAAGAATGTGTCAAAACACAACTAACAGAGTATGAAGTCGTAACTAATTATGGTACTTTCATTTGTGTGCGAAAATTAATAAACAATCCTATAAAGTTAAAAAAACCAGGATATCAATTATTTGTAATTAGGGTTTAATAAATTATGAGCAAAATTGAAGAAAAAATTAACGATTACAGGCTGGAAGAACCGATTCTATCCATACTAAAACAAGTCAATAAAATTAAAATTGATGAAACAATACTCGGAGAAATAAAAAGTTACCGCATTTTTGATAAACAGCACGAAATTAAGAAAATAAGGGGTCCTGAAGATTTTGATACTTTACTTGATATTTTCGACATGATTCAAAGAAATAAGGACCGTGTGTGTGAAATTGGTCTTACTTACATGAGTATAGAGTACGATATAAAAAGATTTTGGACCATTGCAAAAGATCACTTGTGGCTAAAAACCGAACTTATAGAAATGAAAAATGACCCACAACGATACACCGCGTTATCAAAAACTATACCAGAGGTAGAAGAAAGACTCAGTATAATAAAATTAATATTGGATCAGGTAGAAATTGTTACCAAAAATTTAAATAATACTTATAATGTGGGCAAAGAACAAGCAGAAGCAGTGAAACAAAAAATGTATTACAGATCCATTGCAGCGGATATTAACAGCAAAAGCAAAGAAAGAGTCTAGCTGGTGAGGCATTTTTTACTACATATTTTTATATCTTTATGTGCATTCTTGTTCACTACTCCTTTTATTATCATATGGATTTTGTTTTTTAACTTTTTGTTTGGAGACTAAGACAATGGAAGATATTAAAAATTTAAGTAACCAATTAGAATTTTTGGAACGTTATGACAAAATTTGTCAGCAATTACGTGAAGAATTTTCGGGGGAAGAAAACGAAGAAGACCTGAGTAATAAACTCAACGAAGCTAAAATGCAATTATTGGTATTTCTTGACCCATTACAAAAACGAGCACAAGACAATATTGAAAGAGTGTACGAAACAGTTCTTTATGATGCGCTAAAAAATCAATTAAAAAGAAATTATGCATACTATAGAGCAATGGAGAGGTATAAAGAAGATGAGAGAACTTTTAATAATGAAGTTGGTGCAGGAGTTCTTGAATTTGATCAAAACAAAGCGGAAATGCTACTCCAAAAATTGGATGAAATTTATTTTATCAGATCGATAGCATTAGGGCTTGAATTAAGACCCGAAGAAGTGGACAAAATTGTAGATAAAATAATCGACAAAAATTTTACCAGAAAAGAAGCAAAGTAATACCTTGATTTCTGTACAATTTTTGCATACTTTTATTTAATGTTTGTTGAACTCCTAGGTTGAGCCGCAATCCCAGGGCATGCCCTGGGAGCATCAAACAGATAGCTAAGATCGTTATTTAATACTAATTATGTCAACAAAAGAAGGATCAAAACGCACTAGGGCAGTATCTACAAATCTACAACCAGAACAAAATTCTAGCGATCCTTTAAAGGATTTAGATAGTAATACTACTCTAGACAGTCCCCAATCCGCTACTTCGGTAGAGAATACTCCTGTAGCTAGCGGGGAAACTCCCAGTGATCAAAGAGCAGTATCTCAAACTATAGCGGATCAATCGTTACAAGAAATATATGGCGATCCTGGCTCTGGTATACTTCAAGACAGCAACACCTCTAACACAACAGCTTCTTCAATAGTAGATGCCGCCACTTACCCTACTTATTTCCAAGAAAGAGTAGACCAAATATTTTATCATGAGGCTATCGTTTATATTCAAGGCGTGGATGTAAGTCCTTGGCTACAAGGACAAATAAGAATATCCCCCAGACTTAACGAGCAGCCTTCCACACTTACATTTGACCTGAATAATGCCGCAAATCGTTTCACGCTAACCCCTGAAAATTTACAAGGATTTTTTAGAACAGCTGTTGGTCAAGACTATGACGAGAGTGCTAAAAAAACTATATTTGACTTTAAATCAGATTTAGGCAACAATCCGGTAGATCCTCTTTCTGGTGGTCGTAGATGGCCTATAAGTCACCAAGGTCTTATTTTTCATAAATTTGATCCCATCAGAGCTTGGATTAAAAATCCTATTGATGACCCTAACAGCACTTCTCAATGGATTCCTATATTTACTGGTTATATAATCTCAAGAACATGTAATAAAAACTTTATTAATGCAGAATCTGTAATTACAGTAAATTGTGAAGATATCAGGCACATAATGCAACGAATGCGTGTTAACACAAACACGATAACATATGTAGTTCCAGAAGAAATACTAGAAGGAACCTCATCAGATTTGTTAATGAAAGAGTACAAAGGTCCTGTGAATAAGCAATTTGAAGCCTCTTTCTTTAGAAATTTAACGGCAAGATCTGAACATGATAACCCTTGGGTAGATTTATCGTTAAAAAATTTAGTACATGCGCTTACCTTTGCCGATAACGCACAAGATATTATTGATAATGCGGGAAGAGAACAGATAGCCATCTATTCCCAACAAATTGCAAAGTTATCACAGGACATAAAAGTAGCGGAACTGTCAGGGAATCAAACTTCGTTACAATCGTTAAAAACAGAACTAAATTCAGTACAAAATAAATGGTATAGTGCTATAAGCTCCATATCCGCTGGGGTAGCGAGACAAAAAGAAGTAAAGGATTCAGACCAAACAGTAGAAGCTATACCAGGAACAGAAGCAGCGCCGCCATCAAAAGTAAATTTTCTAACTTCTGATGAAATAAACAAGTCTGGTAGACAATCAAGACTTGGCTCGATGCAACAAGGCATATTCCCAATAGAATATCACCAAGTAAGTACTACTATACCCTCTGAACCAAAAAAACGCATAACTTTTTTACAAAATTGGTACAGTCTATCTCTATTCGGAACACCTAAACGAATATACTTTCCGCCTTCAGCAGGAAATGAAGAAAATTTTGCTCCTCGTAATGGTTTACTGTCTTTTGAAGGAAATTACAGATATTGGACAGAAGAAGAGGTAAGAGAGGCGGGAGAAGCTACGTTAACTGATCACGCGTGGAGACCCGACTCGCAAGCTGTACATATGATGGAACCAGCAGTTAATACCTCTGGCGATTCCCTGTTTCAAGAATTGTCTTCAACTATGGGAGCTTCCACTAGTGGAAGTAGACAATGGATCGATCGTTTAAATTTAATTGTTGATGCCTGCAAGGTAGTAGACTATCGTTTCTATGTCACAGGAACTGGAGATTTCGTGTTTGAACCCCCCATGTATGATTTTAGTCCTTCAGATTTTGGGACTTACGAAAATGTACTTACTTTTGACCTCCATATAAACGAAGAAACTCTTGACGAAGAAAGAGGAGACCCCTGTACTGTGGTCACAGCTAAGGGAGGTGTGTCCGGACTTTCAGATATAGATCCTAAAACACAAAATACTTATAGAATAAGTCCAGATTCTATAACATGGTCTCCCATATTAGCTTCTCGTTTTGGATTAATTGTAGATAAATTGTCATACCCAAGAATTACTGATAAGAACAGGTTAAATCAACTGACAGCGTTACATTTCCAAAAAAAGCTTGGCTTGATGGATCAATACGATATAGGTATTGTGTACAGACCCTGGCTTATACCAAATAAACCAATTTATAACAAATACTGTACTCGCTACGCGCTTATTGATGAGGTAACCCATTCAATCCCTGTAACATCAGGACAGGGTAACCCCAGTACTCAAGTAGTGCTTAGCTACACAAGACCTTTAGACGAAGCAGGTATTCCTCGTTTTGTTACAGGAGGTGCGTCCCAAGCAGTATTTTTCGGGGTAGGAGATGGAACAAAACAAATATCAGAAGCTATAGCAGCGAAGTCTAAATCGTTAATAAATGCGGTGGAGCAGCTGCAACGAGATCGCTCTAAGATGACTAGTTTTGAATTAGCACAAATAAGACAGGCTTTCGGTGGTTTCTTGCCCCTAGGTCAAGATTTCTATAACGTTGTAGGTGCCGCTAAAGCAGAAGGAGATCCTTACGATGGTTACGCCACTAACATAGAAGATTATATGAATAAATATAATACTGTGGTAGAGGAAGCCAATAGCACCAAAACTATAAACGGAACTATTAAAGATACAGTGGATCCAAAAGCCTTGCAAGATTTAATAAACCAAACTAATGAAATAATTACTAATTTATCGAAACAAGGTTTAGCTATAGCTCCCGAAACTACCAGTGCAGGTGTTATGCCATTACTGGGGTCTTCCGGGATAAGAAATGTGGATATAAAAGACCCAGAAGAGAATAAAGAAACACCAAAAGAATCTAAAGTTGCTACTGTAGATCGTGGAGCTTCGGGATTCGTGCTCGATTGGGAAAAGAATGGAAATAGTGTTAAATATGAAATTACAGAAGAGGATAGACTTAACTTGCTAAGAGGTGTGGCAAGAGAAGGAAAACCTTATACAACTGTTGCATGGACATTAATACAACGTTTTGTGTACCTATACCCTAAATTTTCCACATTATCGTCTATAGTAACTGCTTACGCACAACCAATTAATCCTCGCTGGCTACCTTACGGAGATCTTCATCTATCTAAAATCTCTCAGCTTACTAAAAAATATAACGAGGAGACTCATATTTATCAAAAAAACAAAATAGAAGAAGATATCGAAAAAGAAAACAATCAAGCAGATCTAAGAGCCCAGTGGGCAGTTGCTGAAGAGAACACAATACCACCAAAATTTGTAAAAGTTGTTAATGATATTTTAAGTGGTAATGAGTCCAGTCCTGCCATAAATTCAACCCATTACTGTGCAAGTTTTGCCACAAAAGGTTGTTCGCCAGAACAGGCGAAACAAGAAGCGATAACTTGGCAACAAAAATATAGGCCTTATTTAACCCTTATCGAAATAAAAGAAGGCTATAATTTGGGGGTTAATTGGTTCTTTGCGGAAAAACCTCCTAGTGATATTGTGGTAGTGCCTTCAAAAATAGGTTGACAACTATTTTGGTAGTGCTACAATAAAAAATTAGACAAGTAACAGACAACTAGGAAGGAAATTACAATGAAAAAAAATTATGTATGGGTTACACCGGAACTGTACTGTAAAGTGCGAATAGGACGTGGAGAGAAGTTAAGTCTTAGTAAGAAAGAAGGGTTTGTTACTAAGCATTCTCGTTGAAGCGTTAACCACTAGTACCGGAGCGAAAGTGAAGGTATTAGAAGCCCAGGGCGATGCCCTGGGTGGATATTCACAAGTATTACCTTGACGAAAATTGCAAAGTAACGGACAAATAACTAAAAATAGGTTGACAAAGTCTAAAAAAGTTGTAAAATAAATAATGAACCGGTTGGTGGTGAACCACTGAAACCACCCACGTGATCCCCGGATCGTCTATTAGTAGGACGGCAAAATCGTATGTTTGTTAAGTGGGTGCAATCCCCACTCCGGGGTCTGGCTTCAAAAATAGGTTGACAATTTTTAAAAAAGTTGTAAAATAAATTAAAAGGTATCCCAACACCTTATAGACTGGGACGGACGGACATTAAATGCCAAGATCACCAGGTTCAATTAAAACTCGTGTAGCGGATTCTAGGGGCAAGGGGGATTACCTTGCCCACAAGTCTGCCAGCTCCATAATAACCAGTACTGATGGCACGACAGAAAAGGTAAATTATGTAAGTGCTTCTGGTGGATCTGTAATGCCGGTTACACATCCTTATATAGGACCAAATAGTTGGATAAGGGTGATGCCAGAATCTATGTCTACCATCGTAGTGGGGTCTAAAGGAGAAGACGGAGAGCCTTACATACAAGCATATCTAAGAAACCCATCTCTTGATTCCTCTAAAGATATACCAGCAATACAAGCCACAGAAAAAGACAAGTTTTATCAAAGAAGGTTACAAGAAGGCGAAGTAGACATAATGTCTAACGGAATAGCGGGCTCTTTCTATTCCAAAAATGGTAATTTAGAGCTTCGTGGAGGATCTGTCTCTTTAACCCTATCGGCTTATGACCTTGAGGCACAGAGCAGGGCTCCCACACATGTAAGAGCTGTGATGGGGAACAAGAGACAGCAGGTTGGTGATGAAGAGAGGTTTGGGGTAGTAAGACGTCCTAACGCGCTGTCTAAGTCTGTTGTCACAGACCCTACCATTAGTGACATCGTCAAAGTTGCGCCAGCTGGAGGCGCCGCAGGAGCTGCAGTAGCTAGTGCTACAGGTAACGTAGACTACGCTAAAGAACACTTAATGGTTCTTAAAGACAAGACAGGATTTCCTCTTGTAGATCGTAGAGAAGGTAATGTTATTGGAGACGATGGGACAATACTTAATTCCGATGTGACTGGGAATCCATTGAGAAGTAGGGTAAAATATGGAACTACGTTAAAAACAGCTACAATTACCGAAGTGGACGAAAATGGTAACGTTACGTTAACTTTGCCAATTACTGCGACTAAAGGCTTTATAGGTAATTTCCCCACTACTAGTATTGATATAACTGTGGGCAAAGACGTGTTAATTTCCGCGTTACGAAATGTAGTTATTGACATATTGGGTAAGATGGAAGTGACAGGACCACTATTTAATGCGAACACGGTAGCAGTAAAGTTAGTGAAAGGAGCAGATAATCATTTAGTTCGTGGAGAAGATCTAATAAAATGGCTTACTGCACATACCCACAGTTCTGCAACAGGCACAACTTCTCCCCCAATAAATATTTCAACGCTACCTACAATACTTAGTAAAACGGGAATGGTTAAGTAATGCTGAACTTTAAAAGAAATTTTAAATCCTTTTTAAAAGGAGTGGGTCGTATTTTAAATATATGCCCTGCACCAATTAGCCTAGAAGAGCTTGGTGTGGAAACAGAGGATCAAAAAGCATCGGAAAACGATTGGGAAATGGTTGGTAAAGATCTTGATGCTACTGTGCCCAAGTTACAACCGCTGTTTAGTAAAAATATTGCTAAAGAAACATTTGAGTGCCTCATTGAAGCCATTGAAGAAGACGGATATTTGCATCTTTATACTGTTTCTTCCGAAGGGGAAGAGGCAATAGCATGGCTTAGCATAAAGAAAATACCAGAATTTTTACACAAATATCTATGGGTCGGAAATTCTTTCAATCTTACTATTAGTTATGTAAATAATGAATTTCATTATTTGTACGAATTTGAGGCTATATATTATAATTTTAAGCATCACAAAAACAAAAAATATATAAAAATTGGTACTGGACTTTCTTCCAAATAATGCTTTCTCCTCCGTACAAACCCATAAGCAGAGAGGAGTATGCAAGAATACACTTGCTTACCGATATCATTTTATTTGGTATTGTGGAAGCAGACGATAATGATATTAGAAATACAATTTTCAATCTTCTTTACAACACATACCGTAAAATAGAATCTGCTTGTATCCCCAGGGAAGAAAAAGACGAGGTAAGGTTTAATTTCAACACTTTGATGAATGACGTTATAGATAAAATAAAGATAATGGATGAGAAAAATTGGGAGAAAGACCTATTTCTTGAAACCGAAAAATGTGTGGATTCCATAAGAGTATTAATCACACACATAAATTCATTACAATAATGCAGCCTACACCTATCTCGAAAGAAGAGTACGACACAATAAGACAATTTACCGATGTTGTTATGAGTACAGATGCGGGTAGTGATAAAAGTGAAAATACCAAAAAAGCAGTGTATAATGTACTTTATAAAGTCTATAGAAAATTAGAAGCAGCATGTGTATCTAAAGAAGAAAAAGCAAAACTTAGAGATACCTACAACAAAGCAATGCTTGAAACAATAAAAAATACCAAAAACATCACTAGAGACAATAACGACAAAGAGCTTTTAGAAAAAACTAAGAAACAAATAGATGTTATTAAATCCATCATTGCACATATTTTTAACCTATAACCATGCTTGCACCAAACATACCAGTATTTAAACAAGCGTTGATAAATTTGTGGAAAAGCCCTGTACCTACATCTACTATTTTTCAAACTGGAGATTTGATCCAAACGTTATGGCAAAATGCTGTAGTTACTGGATATCCCACTCCTTGTGTTGTACCTCCTAACTCGACCTATGCTGGGTTCGCACCATTAGCTCCAGGAAAAATAGGTACGGAACAAATAGCAGCTTCTGCTTTCGAAGCCGCTTGTTCCCAAATGGTACTGTCTACTCTATTTATAATAGTACCACCCCCATTCGTTACCCCACCACCTATACCTGGTGGGACCTCTTTACCAGGAGCACTAACGGCAACTTTGTTGCCTATTTTTTTAGCAGGAACTGCTGCAACCGCTTATTATCAAAATGCGAACCAAATAGCCGATGCTATAACAAATTACTTACAAAGTTGGACAATTCTGGTAACTATTCCACCAGGAGCAGCAATACCTGTACCTATTATTTAGCTTGACAAATTTGTTAGAAGTGTTACAATAGAGAAAAAGCTATGTAAAATTATGAAGAATGGCAATTATATCCTAATAAAAGCACCTATAGAATATCCAGGTAAAAAATATAGAAATAAGTATGTATTTGAACATCATTATGTATGGTGGAAAAATACCGGTAATATTGCTAGTAAAAGGTGTGTAATACATCATAAAAATAAAAATACATTTGATGATAGATTTGAAAATTTAGAAGAAAAAGAATGGGCACAACATACACTTGAGCATAATAAAGAACATCCTGCAGAAATAATAATGTTAACCTGTGCTTGGTGTGGCGTAATCTTTAGACGAGATGCTCGTAATGTAAATTTTCGTAAAAAGAATGGACAAATAAATTTCTTTTGTTGTAGAAGCCATCAAGTATACTACCAACATAAAAAGTAACCGATGGGTTGTAGGTTCGAATCCTACCTCAGGAGCTAATGAATTATCTACTAAAAATATCAACTAATTACACTAACAAGTTGTCTACTTCAACAGAATTACCTGACTATGATGAATTTGTGCAGTTTAGGTACGTACCAACTAAGTACGATTCAACTAAGTATAATATAACTAGGTTATTTAGTATTATAAATTACGTACCATTAACATATGACCAAAATTTTAAAAATAAATGTGCTAAAGGAAAATTAAATAGGGTGTGGTGAAATGTCGACTATAAAAGATAAATTATGAAATATAATATTATATACGCAGATCCCCCGTGGAGTTATAAAGATAAAGCTTTAGCGGGAAATCGAGGAGCAGGTTGTAAATATATAGTCCAAAGCCAAGATTGGTTAGAAAAATTACCAATTTCTGCTATAACGGAAAAAGATTGCATACTATTTCTTTGGGCGACAATGCCAAAACTTAATGAAAGCTTTTCATTAATACAAAAATGGGGATTTGAATATAAAACAGTAGCTTTTACTTGGGTGAAACGAAACAAGAAAGCAAATAGCTGGTTTTGGGGGATGGGGAATTGGACTCGTGCTAATTCAGAATTGTGTTTATTAGCCACTAAAGGTAAACCTAGACGAATAAATGCCGGTATTCATTCTGTAATTGATACACCAATTGAGAAACATTCGAAAAAACCTAATGAGGTTAGAGAAAAAATAGTACAGCTTGTTGGAGATCTTCCTCGTATAGAATTATTTGCTAGAGAAAAAATAGACGGCTGGACTTGTTTGGGTAATGAAATAGATGGGGTGGACATAGAAGAAAGTTTAACAAAAATTTTAGAGATAAATGCACCAGACAAAGATTAAACAGAGTGCAGTAAAATGCCCATTAAAGAAATCCTTTACCGTATAGACGGTAAGCAAACCAATTAAATCTGCAAATAATTTTTACTTTTTAGAGAGTTAGTTGTAAAATAGTATTGCGTTTATTAATTCATGACAAAAATTAAAAAAATACCTGTATATTTTAACAGGAAACAGTTACAAAATCGTGGGTGGTCCTCTTCTAATATTGACACCTTGCTTGGGGAACACGATGAACTAATTTGTAAAAAACCAAGTTGGTATATAAATACCGTTATTTTTATTGAAAAAACTATAGGTGTAACTAAAGCTAAAACTGTTATACGAACAATTAAATTACCTCTATTTCCTAACGAATTACAGAAAATAAAACTAGATAAAACACTAAACATATGTAGAGAATTATATAATGCTTGCATACAAGAGCGTAGAGATGCTTACCGAAAACAAGGAATTAAAATTAATAAATATGATCAATGTAAAGAACTAAAGGGATTTAATAAAATTTGGGAAGAATATGGTGCTGTAGACAGCCAAATTGTTAGAAATATACCTGTTAAAGCAGAAAAAACATTTCAAAACTTTTTTAGATATATAACTAAGAACAAAGGTAAAGGTGGGTATCCTAGATTTAAAGGAAAGGATCGCTATGACAGCTTTTCTATACCACATCCTGATAGTTGGAATATCTCTAAAAATAAACTGTATGTGAAGCCTCCCCGAGACTAAAGATCTCGGGGCTTCCCAAAGCGTGTGTTACCACACGCGAGTAGGAAGCTACTTCACCAGACCACTAGGGAAAGGATAAGTTAGTAATAATGATAACGCTAGTAAACGATAGGCTAGAAATTAGGTACCAATGGATGCCGCCTCAGTCCACTGCTCTACGGGTACTTGTTAAAAGAGATGAGAGGAGTTTCGGTGCAAGTACCGTTAAACCTAGCTATATCTGGTCGAGAGGAAGTAGGAAAGACTGTAAGACCTTTGCTTACGGTTTTACTCACAACCCGTGCTCAGAGGGGTACACTTTATGTTAGTGTACGTTTTAAGCAAGTTTGGTAGTCCGCTTATGCCTTGCACTCCGTGTAAGGCTAAAAGACTACTTCGTGACGATAAATAAAATAGGATGGATTAAATTAGGCAGTCATAACCCCTTTGAAGGAAAAATAAAATCTGTAATCGTTAAACGAGAAAACGATAAGTGGTTTGCTTGCTTTTCTATTGAAAAAGAAATAAAGTGCAGGAAATAATTGTTACAAATTATTAAAAATTGTAAAAGGGATTAAAAGGTATCCTAGCACCTTACAGATTGTGAATTAAAGAAAAATAATAAAAAATAACAAACCAAAGGAGAACTATAATGACAAAGTATTACAAAATAACCAATGAGCAAGAAACTCACAAAGGATTACAATACCATGATGGATTAAACGTGGATCCTGTACCCTTCTATCCCCATGATAACTGTGAACCTGGGGGTATTTACTTCGCTTCTGTGGACATCCTAGCTTTTCTCCATCGTGGACCTTGGATAAGAGAAGTTATTGTACCAGAAGGGGAGGAAATTTACACCAATCCAGGCACACCTGTAAAATACAAAGCACATCAAGTTATACTAAAGGAACGAAGAGAAATCACACTAGATGTAATCAAAGAACTAGTAGCAGACGGTTGTAACCCTCACGTTGCTGACGACTTTGCTATCTATTGGGCAGCTAAGAAAGGCAAGTTAGAAATAGTCAAGTACTTAGTAAGTATAGGCTGTGATCCACGCGCTGCGGGTGACTCCGCTATCCAGGGAGCGTCTTTGAGTGGTCATCTGGAAACAGTTAAGTACCTAGCCAGTCTTGGTTGTGATCCCAGAGTTAATAACAATTACGCTATCAAGGATGCGTGTCACAATGGTCATTTAGAAGTTGTAGAATACCTAAAAACATTAGGGTGTGAATAATAAATATAACAAACCAAAGGAGATTGTAGAAGAATAATGGCATATAACAGTAGAAATAATCAAGCAGCAAAAACAGTAAAACCTCTTAGCAAAGAGTGGTTTCAATCATTACCTGTAGTGACTTGTAAACCAATAGAGGTAATTCTTACCAAATATGACGGTAAGGAAGTAGACAAAGCCGTTAAAGTGCTGAAGCGCAAATTGAACGAAGAAGGTGTACTCAAAGAGGTGCGAAATCGTCGCTATTTTATTGAAAAGTCAGTCAAAGCACGGCTTAAGCGCATTGAGGCGCGAAAAGCTGCGCATCTTAGCATTGACTAGAGCTTATTCGGTATCGAAAAAATCTAATAGCTACAGAGGCATTAAAAAATATGAGTGATCAATTTAATTTAGAAAAAATAAGAAATAATCCGGAGATACTAAAACGTCTAGAATTTGCTGCCCAAGAGATAATATCGAGGCATGATTTACAATTTTCTGTAGAGCCCTCTTTTATTCTAGATGACTGTTTTAATGGATTGCTCGTTCGTTTAGAGGCATCAATTTACGGACAGATAGAACCAGAAACTGTTAAATACCCAAAAGATTGGGTGGAGTCGTTGAAAGAACGCTTTTTTCCCCAATGGTTATTAAAACGTTTTCCGGTTCAATATAAGACACATACGTTGCAGCACAGAGTTGTCTATCCAGGAATAGCCTGTACACCAAATTCACCAAAGAATTGCAAAATCTATCATTACTAAACTATGACAATAACACAAAAACTAGATTGTACTGAAAATGATGTTGATATCGCTTTATTGAATCACCAGGAACGGTTGGCTGAAATTCAAACTGCTATGGAACCAGATCTTGCTGCTTTAAAGGCGCAAGCATCTGCCTTACAATCTAGTTTTATTACCCCTTTCGAAAACAATTTGGAACGTTTGCTAGCACCTACAGGATTCTCGGTGCAAGAAATGAGCGACCAGATGGGGTTATTATCAAGCACATCTAAAGTAGATAATGAGATATATCTACAGACTAGATATGGTATTTCTGTTGTTAACGGAAGAGTTTTAGTTCCTGGCGGGGTAAACATTACTGCACTAAAAGTGCTAAAAAGACTGGTTGGAACTACAGCACAAATAAATGCGTTAATTCCTGAACTTGCATCTGTTGATGTAACGCAACCTTTTACTATTGCACCGCTACCTTCACGCTTTATTTTTATCATCACTAAAGAAGACTCCGTTGTTGTCGATACTACAAAATGTAGAAAAGGATACACTACCACAACAGAAGTAACTGTGGGCATAAATAGATCTATAGGATCTGTATTAAAACAGTATCCTTCTCTTACCAGAGAAGACTTAAAATTATATGTATTTTGGGTCGGTGAACCCGCTGCTACAAAATTAACGAGGCGCTCCGCATTTCAATGGGGACTCACTAACGAAGAGTTTGCATACGCGTTAACGCAAACTAGCATAAACAATTTATACGTGTATGTGATAAGTAATCCAATCGATCTCATCAATATCACTGATACTTTCAATGATACCGATGACATTTTAGATCGCGGACCTGATACTATAAACATGAATCCATCTCCTGACGAAATAGTAACAGAAGTAAACAAAGCAATGCCGGTACAAACGGGATCAAACACATCTGTTGGTGCCTCTGACTGTGGTTCTGGTCCTGGAAATATATTCAATACGGTAGATGTTGACAAAACATTTGGAGTAACAGATAATCTTGTCCCAGACCCTTGTTACGGAGTCACAGCAGCACAAGGAGTTATTGATGACGCGATGACAAAAGCAAGTAAAGTAATGAATGCGGTGACTACAGCATTGAACACGCCGCAAATAATGCTAAATAATTTAAATAATGAAATTGCAACAATAGCAAGACCTGTGATGAATAAACTTACCCAATTGCTTAGTGTGGCATCAAATATATTAGGCGATCCAGACTTCTTGAAATGTTATTTCACTGGCAGTTTTTCTATAGATTTGGCTTTAGGTGGGTTACTAGGTCCTCTTAATAAACTAATGGATTTATTGGACAAAGGTGCTGCAGCCATATACGACTTCTTAGACATTATATCTAAATTACTAATACTGCTTGGACAAATAGCTTGTATTCAAGGATCTTTATCAGAAATGTTTGATATCAGTGGTGGAGTATTGTCAAGACTTACTACCACATTCGGATTGCAGTGTGCTATTACAGATAAGCCCAATTTTGGGGATTGTTTCACTAAAGGAGTAAATTTAGCTAAATACGCAGCAGGGCTGCTAAATACGCTGTTTGCTGCTTTATTATTCAACCTAAGGGCACTTCAAATGTTTGTGCTAAATTTACAGACTAATTTGAAGGGCGCTGTGGAATCAAGCAGTTTAGGATCGTTGTGTAATCCCACGGAAACAGCAATACTAACTGCTTTGCTAACAAAGTTAGGATTGGCAGCAGGAGAATCTATAGGACCTGTGGATTTGTAAGGAGAAAAGAAATTTGTTATGGATACAGAAAGTGAGAGTAAAAAGTGAAGCCTCCCCGAGACTAAAGATCTCGGGGTTTTCTCGCTACGGAAACGGTAAATACCTAAGATGTCCACAATGTATTGAGGGCGAAATGGAGTTAAAATAGTATGGAAATAGCGCTAGTACTGTCTTTTTTCACTTTGTTGATGCTTCCTACAATTTTTAAATTATATAAAAAATGTTGTAAAAAATAATATGGCAATAACCGGCATAAAAGACTTAACCCCCAAAGAGGCAAAAAAGGTAGACTCCTTAGCTAGACCTAACGGGTCAAGACCTTATTATTACAATTCAGGTTCTGGTATCCTTGTTGAGATAAGTGCAGATTTTGAAGCGTGGATAATCCTAACTCCTATATCGGTACGAGCACGTTTAGCTAATTTTTTATCTGCTATCATCAACTCTAAATTAAATGAATGGTCTGATAGAGCAGATTTACTGACTGCTTGGGTAAAAAACGAGATAAGTGATTTAAAAACTAATATAGATAATTATGGTAAAATTGCGTCTACTTATGATGAGATACGAAATGATGTAACTACATACTCTTCCGGATTTGAAAGTGTAGACGAATTAAATAAAATGATTGGAGACCTTACTCTTTTAGTTGGAGATTATATTGACAGAAGAGATACGCTGCAGTTCACTAAAGCGGTAGATAACGTGTTGAAAGAACGCGGTAATAACATGGCAGAGGACACAAAGCAAGAAATCCAAAGTTGGATTAGAGTTTTGCTAGACTATCAATAATGGAAATAAAATTACTACTTGTTTTTTCATTACTTTCTTTATCGAGTTGTGTGTCTACTACACAATATGATATTGAAGAACAAAACACCAAAGAATATACCTGCTTTGATGCTTGCAATAATTATCATAGGCACCAATGTCATTCTCAACTAGATACTTGTGGGTTTAGTTGTGAAGACGTGTGCAATTTCTTTACGAGTACAATAACTACCAAGCCAGTACTAAAGTGCTTATCTACACAAAATAGTTGTAAAGATATATTTAGGTGTGTGGGATACTGAAAAAAATAGCTTCTAAATTAGAAAAACTGAAATATTAGGAACACAGCATGGATAACCAAACACAAAATAAAAGCAAAGAAGTTCGTCCTTGCCCTACACAAAAATACGAGCTAAGCACAGGAAAAATTATTGATTTAAAATACCCTATTACAAGAGAACATTGTGTGGAAGTGCTAGAAGAAATGTGTGCACAGATGAATCAAGTCTATATCTCTCTTGTAATAACGGATGTGCTGGCGGAAGACTATGACAAAAAGAATCATTATAGAAATAAAACAGCAGTTTTAGCTGCGCAGTACACACTTGATAATTTAAAAAATTTGATTAAATATCCCTAAATAGAGGACCACACAAGTATGGCAAAAACGTTAAAAAAAGAAAATGGCGATCTTCTTATTGAGGAGTCAAACGGAAGACTTCTTTATATAGAAGGTATTGAAAAACTTACCCAAGAAGTTGCTGATGTGTTAATGACAACATATGTACCTTCACGTGGTTGGGGATCCACACTAACCAGTCTTATAGGTGCCACTTTTAGACCAAACATCCTAAACGCAATAGGAGAAGCTTTTATACAAAAAGCTGTGGAAGAAGCAATAGATAGGTTGAAGCAGAAGCAAAAACAAACCAACTTAGCCTCAAATTATGAAATGGTGGAAAGCGCTACTGTGCAAGTATTTAGATTGGACAGTACGTCATACACATTTTACTTACAAGTTTCTCCGGTTGCAGGTCCTGACGTGTCGCCTACCGCATTCCAAATAAAGTTAAGTCACCAAATACCAACCAGTACGGATATTGATATCCCAGGATTTACACCATAACATGACCAAAGATCAATTGTTACAAAAATTAGAACAAAACAAAGTGTGCCAAGAAGGTATCGACTACGTTAGGTACAATCCTTTACTACTAGTGAGTGAATTAATCACTGAAGCAATAGTGTTACATCCTTCTTGGGTCTTATACGCTGCGGGTGCTTTGATAATCACGTTAACTAAAAATCAACTTCAAACTTGCTTTAACTTTGAACCAACTGCTGCAATTAAATATTGTAGACCACTGCTTATAGAAAACGGAATTTTTATTGATTTGCCCTTTATCAAAAAACAAAGCGATAGTGTAAACATTAGTGGTACTTTGGTGGTGGAGGAGCTATGAGTAGCAAAAAACCTACCAAAAAAGAATTAATTACTGCTATCAATTTATGTGTTGTAGATCAGCAATGTGTTTATCGCTACAAAGAGGGTACAAAAGAACGGAAAGAAAGCGAACGGGTAGCTAAACAAAATTTAAAAAAAGTCAAGCGCATGATTAATGCTCTTTATGAAGGGGATAGAGTAGACTCTACCCAGGAAAAAGAAACAAACGACATTCATTCAGAAATTTCAATTTTAGTGGATAAGATAAACCGAATTGAAATAAATAACCAAGAAGATTTAGACGAAGCCATAGAAATGTTAGATGCTGTATGGACAGCTAAAAAAATCTTAACTGACTGCATAGAAAGTTACGAAAATGATAATATTCATGTCGATTCACCCTCCCCAGAAGTGGCAACTAAGTTTCGAATGGAACAAGAAGGATGGATAGAAATTAAAAGTATTAAGTAAAAAGGATCTAAAAATATGAAGACAATACTGGATACAGATGAACAAATACAAGAAATCATAAAACAAGCACGTAAAAATGTGTATGTTAATTGTAATGAGTACCATTATCATACATCTGAATGCATTGATGGGGACCCCAAAGATGTAGTAATTTGTAAATTAGTTGGTGCCTTAAGTGCTTTATCCAATAAAATAGAATCTAGTTATAAAAAATTAATGGAGTAATCATTTAATGAACCCCTCCCTCGTTTGGTCAACATCTGCAATGGACTCTGTAGAAAGAGCAAGAAAAATTGTAGCCGAATACGGTGTTTTAGAGGACGGCGGTCCTGCGTATCGTATCGTTGCTTGGAAACAAAGTTCCCGTGATATTATTTATGGCATTAATCCTTATTTTTTTAAATTTGTAACAGAAAAACGAGAAGTAGTTGGAGGAAAAACTATTTGGAGTTGGCACTCTGATAATATACAAAAATCAGAATTTTTCCTTCTAGTAAAATCGCTATACGCTAAACAGGAACTGTATGAGTACCAAAATAATATTTAGAAACAGCTTAGTTTCACAATACGAGTTATGTGCAGCAGCAGATAACTTCGAATGTGCTTTTAATCGCACCGCTACAGAACCTAACGATTTAATTATTGGGCGCTACTCCATCTGGCCCTTTTATAAAGAATTTGAAGAGGACGTAAAACATCTAGGAGGCAAGTTAATAAACCGATATGCCCAACATCTATATGTGGCAGATCTCCAAAATTGGTACGAAGATTTACAGGAGTTTACACCAAAAACCTGGGATTCTTTTACAGATATAACCGACTCTGATGGTCCTTTTGTGTTGAAGGGAGAGACTAATAGTTACAAAAATCGTTGGAATAGCCATATGTATGCCAACGATAGAAAAGAAGCTATAGAAGTCATGCTTCGGCTACAACAAGATCGATTTTTAGAGAATCAAAAAATATGCATTAGAAAATATGTACCGTTACGTAACTTAGGCACAGGTATTAATGAATTACAAATTTCAGAGGAATATCGCTTTTTCGTTCTAGATGGAAAAATACTATGTTCTGGATTTTATTGGACCGATGTTATTGAGAGCATACCCAAAGATGTTAGCCCATCAAATGTTCCTACTTCGTTTTTAGATAAAATAATAAGACTAGTTGGTGATAGCATTCGATTCTATGTCATTGATGTAGCTAGGACTAAAAACAATGAATGGATCGTTATTGAATTAAATGATGGTCAATATTCAGGATTATGTGGATGCGATCCCAAAATACTGTATAGCAATATTAAAAAGGCGCTACGCAATGGTTAATATTCTATCCAGTAAAACGTTAGTTGAACAGTATTATGCCCAAATCGAATTTAAAAAACAGGATGCTTGGGTTGGTGTGTACTGGGACAAGGAAAACTGCTGGATTTGTCTAATCCCTTGTTTTCCTATCCATATTGCAAAAAAGAAAAGCAAATCAGGGTACTCTTTGTTGTTTCATAGAAGAGTTAAAATGATCAAAAAACTTCATAAAAAGGGCGCCTCTTTCCAAGAAGCTAGAGATGCCGCGTTTAAAAAATACCCCTAAATTACAACTGTGCTGTAAAGAAATAATTGTAAAATTGTCTTGACAGCTTGACAAATTCCTAAAGTAGAGTATGATATAAATAGTTTATTGATAAAGTAAAAACAAGAGGGTGTAGTTTAAAGAATTCCAGAAATGTATTACAAGAATGATTAACTTATAACACATCTAGAGATAAAACACTAGGAGCATCTCTACTGAGTTAGCCAAACTAACAAATTATCAGTAGAAATCACCTGCCCATAGCTATCTTACCGGCTGTGCTAGAAATGAAAGTGCAAATCTTTCCGCCCTCACCGTGATGTAGCTTAACGTTTTGTTTTTTCATTAAGCGCTTAATGAAAAAACTCTCACAAAACGGTAGAAAAGCGCTTGGTGCATTAGCCAAGAGAGTAGGTGTGATTCCTGCACATCATTTAAAAATTTGACAAATTATTTAAAATAAGGTATAATAAAATTACGCTCTCGCCAATCTACGAGATAGTTCAGCTCTCCGAGAACGATAAAAGTGGGAGTAGCTACCCATAAAATGGAGCCTAGGACCGTAGGTCCCGGATAAGTCAGGATACGTTAGCCCAGACTCGATGGATGCACAACGCAAACGAAGTTGATTTGGGCACTGACAGATTTCTACAAAACAAGGAGAAAATAATATGAAAAACTTGAGAGGTTGGTACGCTTGTGATTGCATTAATGAAAGAAAACTTAATGAATTGGACACTTTCTACGGTCCCTATGAAACTCAAAGAGAAGCTATCAATACTGCAAGAAATTTTGAATTGAATGCAGTAAAATGGTGTACAGCAATAGGAAACCTGTATGATGATATATGGGACGTACCTATTATTCCTGGTGTAAAATTTTAGCAATATTGTAAAAATATAAAACGTAGAAATGTCAATTACCCACCCCTAAAGAGGTGGGCTTGTAAGTGATTACGAGATAAGGTTGGTAGTAATACTAACCCAATAGTTGATTAGAGGGCTTTTTAGGAAACTGAAATGCAGAAGTTAACAACAAAGTTGAAGAACGTACCAGTGGATGCTCCACAAGTCCACTGCTCTACAAACACTGGTCTAAACAGGGTTGAAAGACCCAGGGGTCAGTGCAGTTCTAAGAAGAACGAACGGGCTAGTAACAACCTCGAAGTGGATTTACCTAGCACTAAAACTACTTTTGGATACATCACTAATATTATTCGTAATGAGTTGGGGTTAGCAAAAACACATTACAACGATGCTTTTATTATCGCTGGTAGAACGGATCAAAGTAGATCAAATCCTACTACAGTTAAACAAAAATGTAAAAATAACAGAGTTTTACAGCTAAGCAGGAATGGTTATGCCTCAGCAATTAGAAAACAAAGGTATTCAATACAACCGGGAGATTTGGTAAGTTTTGTAGGTAACAACAGAAAATATGCTATAAAAGGAGTACATAGTTATGGAACTAGAGTTAAAGTCTGGGATAAAGAAGAAGTTTTGGATTTTAAAATGAATAAAATAGTTAAATGTTGCCATCAAAAAACATTAATGTGGATCATTGAACGCGATTCATCCCACCCCTAAAGAGGTGGGCTTTCTCGCTACGGAGATTGTAAAAAGATCAGCCGGATAACCTGGTCTTTTTGCATTTAAATCTCTTCATATGCGGTGTGGAAGCACTAAATAGTTGTAAAAGATGATTAAGAAATATCTCAGCACTTTATAAACTGCAAAAAACATTATGAACTTCAAAACCACATGCCCAAAAACACAGGTACTCATCAATACTGATTGTATTGACGAAGGGTGCATTTATCACACTAGGTATAAAAATATATACAATTGTTGTCTTATTTATATGGAACAACAAGGCAGTAACCAATTATCCTTATATGATATCAGTTTATTGGTAGGTAAACCTATTAAAACTATTAAAAAAGATTTTAACACTGCGTTAAAGATATTAAGAGAACAAGTACCTAATTTTTCTTCCCTAGAAAAAGAATTTACGATATTGAATAATGATAAAATATGTTTATGTTGTGAAAAACTTATAAAAGAGGGGCATAAACAAATAGAACTAGATGATAAAATATTCCACTACTGCTGTGAACGCTGTGCGGCTGAGTATAACCCAAAAGTTGCCGAAATAGAAACAAAATATGGCGCAAACATAAAAACAATACTTACTTGGGTGATCTCTAAATACAAATCTGTGGAGATAGTAAAACAAGTGTTAAAAATAGACGAAAATTATCTAAAAGAACTTGTTACTAAATATGTGGGCACCACGAAAGGGTAAAAACATGATTAATTGCGCGATAAAAATAATACAAAACCCTACAACACAAAAAGAAGCACACATACATACCTCCTTGAGCCCCCGTGGTGGTAAGTATCTTGTATTTCTAGTAAAAAATACTAAAGTGCTTGATATAGTAGATGCGCACGAAATGGAAGACGCTGTCTGGAAGGCTAATGATTTTGTAAATAAATAAGTAATGGAAGCACTATTTAAAATTACGCCAAAAACTTTACTAATAGATTTTTCTAACTTAGTGTTTCGTACCGTATTGGTTAGTACTGGAAACCCTTGTACTAAACAAGAGTACCTGCATAGGTTTTATAACACACTTATATCGTTACAGAAAAAATTTCCTGGTTGCAAAACTATTTTTGTTTACGATACTAGAGGTGGTAAAAATAAAAGAAAAGAAACGTTTCCAGAATATAAAGGTAATAGAGGAAACTACATAGATTGTATTATTGATACCTTGAAGTTCAACCCTATTGTAGAGTTTTCTAAATTAGTGCAAACACTTAGTTGTGAAATTTGCGTACCTTATGAAGCGGAAGCAGACGATGGGATAGCCACGTTGTGTCACATCTTACCTGGTTTAAAATATGTAGTAAGTAATGATAAAGATATGTGGCAACTGATGTCAAGTAGTGTTACACTATATACTAAAGAAGTGGTTACGATTCAACACGTGTTAAAATCATTCAGGATAACTAACCCATTAACTATTCCGTTAGTAAAAACATTATGTGGAGATCCATCCGACAACATCCCAAGTGTGGGCATCAGATGGCAATACGTCAAAGACATTATCAAAGATTGTGTAACTATTACGGATCTATTTGATAACATTGATAAAATTAATCATCTCAAGACTAAAGAAATTTTAGTTAATAACAAAGAATTATTAGAGATAATTTATAAAATTGTACTGTTGGACCAAAATTGTAAATATTGTTTAAAGAAATTTGGTGGTAATAAAGAAAAGTTGGGGCAACTGCTTGGCGCCTTATAATGGACTACTACAAAATCACTAACGAGAAGGAGAGTCAGTATGGACTACAGTACCGCGATGAATTAAATGTAGATCCCAAGACTTTTAAAAATGACAGATTCTAGCACCGCAAGCCCGCCCTGGGAGTGTCAAATCAGTATTCTTCACTATGCTCATAGAACTAAAAATACAGAATTGGCTAACATCATTCTAGAAGCTGGAGGAGATCCAAAACTCTTAGCTTGATGGCAACAAAAATAAACAAAAAATTCGCATCTACATCCTTAAAAATTGTAAAAGAAGACTATAAGGTATTCCAACACCTTACAGATTGGGACTAAAAAATCAGCATTAGAAAGGCTCAGCATTAGAAAGGCATTGAAAATGTATTATGACTCTGTTTCTCCTCTCCCTCCCATAGATTACCACATACATTCTAACTGGAGCCCTGATGTTGATAGCCATGTAACTATCGACAGACTTGCATATTTATACAAATGTAATAACTATGCTACTATAATAATTACAGATCACAGCTATTCTTCCAAATTTAGTACTAAACAGGATGTTCTTAATTACAAAAAAGAATGTGTGTTTGCATCTTTAGCCAATAATATTCATGTTATTCCAGGCATTGAGGTAGACATAGACATAGATGGAAATTTAGACATGGATCCAGAACTACTACAAATGTTTGATTTTGTTACAGGTGCAATACATAGAGAGCATAATGAAAATACCACCAACAGATTAATGACAGCAATTTGTAGCAATAAAATAGATGCGGTAGCACACCCCACCAATGCAATAATAGGTGTTAGAGACCCTTCCCCAATGAATCATGAACTTATTTTTAACGCGGCAGCAAAATATAGAGTAGCGTTAGAAATTAATGGGATTCGTCAAGATCTTTGTTGCAAATATATAACAATGGCGAAAAAATTGGGTTGTAGGTTTATTTGTAGTTCCGATTCTCATAACGAAAACGGAGTTGACCACTTAGAATGGTGTAAACAAGTAGCTGTAGAGACTAAATTGAATACAAAAGATTTTTATAATTTATCCTAAAAGGAGAAAAAGTACGACAAAGTATTACAAAATAACTAACAAGAAAGAAATTCATAACGGGTTACAGTACCATACAGGACTTAATGTGGACCCACTGCCCTTTAATCCCAGGGAAGATTGTGAGGAAGGCGGTATTTATTTCGCTTCTGTAGACATTATAGCTTTTTTAAATTATGGATCTTGGATCAGGGAAGTAACATTACCGGAGGGAGAAGAGGTTTATACCAATCCTGGTACACCTGTTGCCTATAAAGCGCACCGCGTTATACTGGGAGAGCGAAGAAAGATTACACTAGACGTGATTAAAGAATTGGTAGCAGATGGTTGTGATCCAAGAGTTTATTCTAATGAGATAGGCAAAGATTGCGTTTTAGTGTGGGCAGCAGAAAACGGGCACTTGGAAATAGTAAAATATTTAATAAGCCTTGGTTGTGATCCCAGAATGGAAAATAACTATACTTTGAAAGGGGCAGTATGGAATGGTGATTTAGAAATGACTAAGTACTTAGTTAGTATTGGTTACAATCCAGTGACTAATAGCGCAGCTCTTATGTGCGCAGCGAGGACTGGACACTTAGAGATACTAAAATACTTAATAGGTGCAGGTTTCGATCCTAGAATTGAAAATAACTATGCTTTGAAATGGGCAGTATGGAATGGTGATTTAGAAATGACTAAGTACTTAGTTAGTATTGGTTGCGATCCCAGATTTAATAATGATTATTTTTATAAATGTGCGCTAAATGTCGGGCACACAGATGTTGTAGAATATTTAAAAACATTGGGATGCGAAGAGTCAGTTACCCACTCTGATGGGGTGGGCTTTCTCGCTACGGAGATCGTTAATCGTTAAAAAGGACTAAAATGAACAAACAACAAAAAAATTTCTTAGAAGACCTGTGTTCCGAAATAGAGACAAAATTTGGTCTATATGCAACAATTGTACAAAGTGAACCATTAAAAAAGGAGAAAAATATGTGTAACCAAACTATTTGTAAATGTAATAAACAAAATAACAACGTATGGGTACTCTACAGTATGGAAACTACGCTAACCAGTTATGATACCCATATTCTTGGTATTTTTAAAACAAGAGAGTTAGCACGCGATACACAAAGGAAAGATCTTGCTAACATGGGGTACGCTACTTTCGAAGACGCTAGAAATAACAGGTATCACAAAATACTGTACAGGGTAGAAAAAATTGAAGTGGGGCAGTACTATGGTGATGGACACTACCAATTGCCCAAAAATATTTAGGTCAATAAACATTAATAAAAATGATATATCAATCATATATAGATGGGCTGCCTGAAACAGAACACATCTATCAGGAAACACAAAATAAGTATGTTCCAGACCCAGCTCTTCAAGCTGTTGTATCAGAAGTTTGGAACACAATTATTCGTCAAAGCTTACCAAGAAAATTACTTAGTAACGTATATTTGCCTGAATATGCAGTCGGAAGAGTTAGAATTAATCCTAACAATAACATCTATAGTATTAATGATCGAAATGAAGTATGTGCTGTATTGCCTCATCAAAATACGGTAACATCATATTTTTACCCACATACGTTTGAATTACTTACTGCTTTGGTAGAAGACGAAAAGCCTTTACTAAAAACATTACCTCGTGACTTCTCTTCAAAAGATTTTCTTGAACGGGTACGAAAACACAACTTGTATAAAATCATACTCAAAAAAGTAATGGGTCAAGAAGAAAATATCACCAAAAAATTACTAATTGCAGCAGCTAATATGTGTACTACGTTTAAAAAATGCACAATAGGTACTTTAAACAAAATATTCGATAGAATGATATATTACGGGCTATCTCCCTCTAACATTTTTATAAACATGAATATGTATAGGGAAGAGCTTGTAATAGACCCCGATTTTTCTTTTATATTTGATCCTGTTACATCCGAAAGTCTGCTATACGAGGGGTATTTAGGATGCCTATATGGCAAAATACAGATGTACACTGATGGGTACAGACACCCTGAATTACGAATACTTCAATCTGGTGAGATTTTTGTTACCGCTGCCCCGTCTGAGATAGGAGTGCTAAATCAACATAAATCCCTCCATGTAGTTCACGACAGCGGTATTGTGGCACAAATACAAAACCAAGTAATAATTAATGCAAATGCGGTTTGCTACGGAGTACGTGATTAATTATGATACCGCCAAAAACTTGTCATCATCCTATTAGACCTTTAGGAAACAAAAATTGTAAAAGTTGTAATATACTTGAGTGCGGAAACACCAGTTGGGAAAAGTGCGAGTGGGGTGAGAAGTACAAAAATTCGTTAGACTTATGGTTAAAAGATTTGTGGGAACAATTTGTACAAAATTTAGAAACAAACAATATCAAGGAGAAAACATAATGGGACACCAGGACATTATCAACAAAAGAGCAAAAATTGCCAACGCGGTACAAAATTGGGACCAAATTTGGGCGTCTGAGGGTTTAACAAGCTGGAGAGGTACTGCACTAAAAGAGGTGTACACCTACATATCTGATCATATTGATTCCGGTAGTACTGTAACTGATATAGCGGGTGGCGTAGGTATTCTTTGCTCTAAACTAGTAGAAGATAAACAAGTAGTTGCCACTGTAGCGGAACATAGCCAAGCTGCTTTAGATATTGCTTCTAAGAATGGGTTAAACACACTCCTTATCGATCTCAACAGTGACTACACGTTACCGGAACAAGACTATTATACCGCCACAGAAGTTGCGGAACATTTAACCAACGATACAAGAACAAGATTGTTTGCCGAACTTGCCAAAAAATCCAAAAAAGGTGTGTTTATAAGTGTTCCCAATCATATACTTCCTCCAGAGCAAGAACCTCAACATACCATTATGTACACTGCATTACAGTTCAAGAACGAACTGAAGAAACACTTCCAAGATGTTTATGTAGCTTGTCGGGATCGATACCTTATTGGAGTATGTGGACCTATTGCCCACAAAAATTTCACGTTAAGTGTGACATTTCCTGCATGTAACGAAAGTGCCGATATTGAAAAAACACTAAGAAGCTTTATGGAAGTTGCGGACGAAATAGTGATTGGAGTAGATAAAAGAGGTACCGATAATACATTCGAGATAGCAAGTTGGTACGCAGATGCCACGTTTTGGCTTGAAAACCCAGAAGGGGTTGGTGAAGAATACCAAGGGGAGGGCAAAGTACACTTTTCCCACATTAGAAACCAATGTATAGATCGCTGCAGTTCTGAATGGCTGTTCATGACGGAGGCCCATGAGTACTTACTTAAAGGGGTTGAAACGTTACGCCATTTAGACAAACATATGCCCAAAGAATCTAAAATAGGCTTTGTTAACCGTAGAGGTGGTAGTAACCAATGGGCATTTCCATGGTTGATAAAAAATCTACCCGAAATTAGGTTCACACGCCCCGTTCATAATATCGTTGATTACCCTGCAGGAACTTATTGTGTAAAGTTAACCCAAGTAGTTACTTTACACGAGAGATCTATCGATAGATCAAAAGAGAGGGCGGAACAGCGCAAGGTTCAAAACAGAACTACACTGCTAAACGATTGGCTTAGTAGGGGTAGTGAAGCTTCCCTGTTTTACGTGGCTCAAGAGTGGAGAGGGCTAAATATCGATAAATCCATTGAGCGCTACGAACAATTTTTAACCGTGAGCAATAATGGGACACAAAAGTACCAATGTAGATTAGCACTGGCACAAGCTTACATGGACAAACTAGGAGAGACGGGAGACAAGAATTGGCACAAAAAAGCCAAAGATATCCTATTCGGATGCGTAGCAGACGATTGGAGCAGGGCAGATCACTGGTTGTGGTTAGGCGACATATTCTACCTTAAAGAGGAGTACGAAGCCGCGTACCGCTTCTACAGTTACGCTACGCTAACAATTGGGGAGCCACCCTTTTCGTTGTGGTGGACAAATATAGAGTATTACTCCTACCTACCTTGTCAAAGAATGGCAACGGTGTGTGCTGACCTAGATCGTGTTGAAGAAGCTTTAGTGTGGAGTAAAAAAGTGTTGGAGCAGTTGCCTCCCGATGCGCCTGATGCATTAGTAGAAGAGACCAAAAACAACATAAAACTAATAGAGGAACATATAGAAAAACACGGGAATGGTGAATCTGCACCAATAGAGAAGAAAGAATTTGGGGTACCAGAAGAGGGCGAGAAAGAGGACGTCAATAGCTGAAAAATGAACGATCAAAGAGGCAAAAATAATAACAATTACAAACACGGATTAAGCAGGCATCCTCTATATCGCATACTAATGTGCATGAAAGACAGGTGCTACAACAAAAACAATCCTGTCTACCATCGATATGGAGGACGTGGGATTACAATATACCAAGATTGGTTAAGAATACCAAGTACTTTTGTGTATTGGTCGTTACAACATGGGTGGGTTAAAGGACTATCTATAGAACGAATAGACAACAATGGCATTTATTGCCCTAATAATTGTAAATACATAACTGTTAGTGAACAAAGTCAAAACAGAAAAGCAAAAGACCATTTTAAATATGCAGGTCTTCCTTTAGGCATTACTATACACAAAGGTTACTATCAAGTTCAATTAACTTTCGAAGATAAATTAAAATACGCGGGGCGTTATAAAAAATTAGATGATGCCTTAGTGGCTTATGATAAAGCTACTAACGGAATATTTCCGAACACTACTAAAAAATCTGGGCTACTAAGAGGCATAACCCATAAAGATAATAAATACAGAGTTAGGATTGTAGTAAAAGGCAAATATACAAGGTTAGGACTATTTAGTACCCTAAAAGAAGCCTGTAGTGCTATTGAAGAAGCCAAAAAATAACCAATGACAAAATATTATAAAATAACTAATGAAGAAGAAAACCATAACGGGTTACAGTACCATACTGGAGTCAATTACCCACCCCTAAAGAGGTGGGCTTTCTCTCTACAGAGATCGTAATGACCCATAAGTTCACACCAAAATTTTTAACTATTCCACCCCAATGGGGGGTGGGTAGAACTATTTATGCGTTTCAACACGTGTATGCACCTACTTGTAGGGTCCAAACAGGTAGTTGTATAATAGTTGCACAATTGGGGTGGAACGCTGCATTGCTTAGTTTTGAATACACAGTTAGTAACTTGGTAGGCACATTTCCATCAGGTTGTATACTTAATGATGGAATGGTTTGTGCGGAGACTTACCCGCGTTTTAACGATGTGGTTAATAACTACAATCCTTACCCTGGTATAATAGTGTCTGATTCCATTACTATGCTGGATTCTTTATTGGTACAAAAAATAACATGAAAAGAAATAAAAATTACAATTGGGCTGTGGTTGTGCTGTACGGTTTCGAAACAAATGGTGCAATATCTTCTTACTTATTTTGCACTAGAATGGAAGCAAGACACTTTGCTGCGGAAACAAAAAGAATATTCGGAGCACATATACTTCATGTTGTGATTAAACGATTTAATTACAATCAGGTAGACTTTGTAAGATTGCCTAAAATTAATAACAGCAACAAATAGATAGGAAAAAATATGGAAAAAATAATTTATATAGTAACATCGGGTAGTTATAGCGACTACCACATTTGTGCCGTTTTTGATACCGAAGAACTAGCTGAAAAATATTGTCAATTTTATAACTGTTACAACCCCGAGGAAAGTTATAAGAATTATAGTATCGAGGAGTTTACCCTAAACCCTGCGGTAACAGAAATACCTAAAAACCTAATTCCTTATCGTGTAGCTATGACATTAGAGGGGGAATACTCAGAATGTAGGCTTTCTTCTTACAATATGGTTACAGAGAAGGGAGGAGAAATCGAATGCTGGGACGCTGCACTACCTAAAATTAGCGCGTATACAGGTCAAGTCATACCTTGGAATGAAAAATTAGAGAGCAAGCAACACATTATTACTTTCGTGCTGGCTAAAGACGAAACACATGCTGTAAAAATTGTTAACGAAAAAAGAGCACAGATCGTAGCTCTTAATCTATGGGCAAATAATAAAACAAGCTGTAAAAGTAGTTATGGGCGATATGTAGGATCTGTTACCATTAAATAGTATTTAATAAAAAGGATAAATAATGAAAAGTACACCAACAATAGACCAAATTAGAGACAGACTGATTAAACAGGGATGGGTAGAAAAAGCGGAGGGTGAGCTTTGTTTGCCCTTCTTTAGCAATAACATATATTCTGTCGTGGAAGCGGAAGAAATTCAAACAATCTTTGATTACCTAAGAAATATACCCAAAGACTTATATTCACACTAATTTTTTACTGGAGGAGTGATAATAGAATGATTAAAGTAATTTTTTATAGTGTTATAGTAATACTTTTATACATTTATGGAATAATTTTACATTATATTTGTAAATGGGGTAATCAAATAAGGAGACCCAAAAATTCTACCTTTTTAATGATTCGTAATGGATTTTATGTCGGAAAAGCCTTTATTCGAAAAAACGAAATAATACTACCAGGTGATTCTGCGCAATGGAATAGTGATGGTACTCTTTCCGCTATTCCCCCAAGAAAGACTGAGTGCTAAGTTAATACTATTAATGTCATGTCGTTCAGGAATTGATCCAATGTGCTGTATTTAAGTATAGGGTTAAAACTGACAACGAATAATTTAATATCTCTATCCCAATATTTATTTATTCGCGGTAGTGTAATTTCATGCCATCTTTTCCACGCTTTGGGCATACCCTTAACTTCTATAACTATGTTTTCGTGTGGTAAATAAAAATCAGCAGAATACCTATTTTTGCCTAATTGGAAGATTTTTTGTGTCTCATATTCAATACCTAACTGGATAAACACGTTAGCACAACCTGCTTCCCAAGAACTGTGAAAAAATTGCATAGTATTATTGATTAGTATGTATTCTTTTGCGCTATGGTTTAAAGCGGATTTGACTCGTGCAGTTTTATTTTCTGGTGTGATACCGTCCCAGCTCTTTTTAACACCTTCAGATATTTTTACGTTAGTTTCTTTTCTCTTTGACTCTCTAGCTTTGTAAGCCCTGTCTTTAATTTTATCAAGCTCTTCTTTTGGTTTGTCCCACATATTAGCAAAGGACGAGGCTTGTTTAGCTTCTTTGCTCTTTTTAGAGCAGGCTAACTTAGCTGAGGAAGACCTTTTTTCAAAACTGTCATTTATCCATATACCTCTTGCCTTGATAATAGTTTCCATATTCTATATTTACAATATTAAAAAAGGAAAGGCTGGAATTTTCATCCCAGCCTTTCAAGTTTAATATATTAAGTTAATCCGATACTGCTATACTAGATGCGACCTCCGCGAGATACTGCGCGACCGTTGCCAAGGACTTGACCTTGAATTTGCTCAAGGAACCATCCGCGAGCAGCGCGACCTAGTGCGTAACCATCACAAGCTTTCGAATCAAGCTCTTTGCGTTGGCAAATAGCGCCAAGGGTTACGGGACTAGCAGTTATAAATACCTCACCAGGTTGAAGAACCTGTAAGGTTGGATAACGGTTACCATCGGTGATGATTTCCATCCCGAGCAGTGAACCAAGACGACCTTCTAGAATTAGTTCATGCTTATGAACCTGATCCCAGAATCGTACGAAATCGGTATCAGCAATGATGTCATTCCATAGATCATATGCAATAACCATTGTTGATGCACTGTTCCCCCAACGGTCAACCTGGATCTTTAGGGTGCTAAGCACTGCTGGTGTAAAGGTTGGGAATAGAACTAAATCGTTAAAGGTTGTGGAACCACGAATTAGTAGTTGGCGGGTAATTAAGTCTTCCCGTCTTAGAATTGCTTCAAGACCATCCTGATACTTTTGATCCAATAGATCGGTACCAGCCTGTGCAATTTCCTTATCCTCAATCATGAGTAAGCAGCTGATAACGAACTCAGGTGGATAAATATATGTTTGACGAATTCTTTGCTCCTGAACCTTTACGTCACTGGTAACTTGGTATGCAACTACATCCTTTTTGCGAACTTTGACTCTAGCGACTTGACCGTTAGCTACAGGCTGTACTGCAAGCAATTTTCTTGAGAAACCATCTCTTCCAAGGGTCTCCCATATATCCTCACTGATTACTTCACCGAGAACTTGGAACTTTGCACCGCTCTTGTCTGCCATTGCGTCATGAAGCTGTGCGGTACGGATAGAAGCATCTTCTGGAGATGCAACTACTCGGGTTTGCTGCGCGTCTTGTAGAACTTTGCCAATAACGCGCATAAGTTCTTGAGTTGAACTAGCGTTTAGTTCGCCATTAGCACCGAAAGCGGGACCGTTTGAGGTACGAATTGAGCCATTAGCCATGCGAGCCCCGCCACGAATTCCGTCGATCGATGTCGCGGGAATTGAGGGGTCGTGTGCCATTACACGATACGGACTATTATAATCTGTCATTGTTTTAAATCTCCTATACTGAACTTTTTATTATTTTTCTCCTTTTTGTTGTAAAACTTTTAATCCTGAGGGTTTGTATAATAAAACTGTTAATACAGGACGATTTTTACTCGCTTATTATTAAATAACCATTAAAATAAAAAACCACTGTAATTTTCTTACAGTGGTTGCATAATTTTGTTATTTTTGTACTTTTTATATATTATTCTATATATTTCCAATGATATCCATGAGCTATTTTATTTTTAGTAGCTGCGTATGATATTCTGCCGGTCCGTCCATCCGTCCGTCCGTCCCAATCTATAAGGTGTTGGGATACCTTTTATACATATTAAGAGAGGAGACCAAGTTACAATGCTGATTAGTCCCAATCTATAAGGTGTTGGGATACCTTTTATACAATGGTACGAAAAAATCGAGCGAATCCGCTTAACCCCGTCCCAATCTATAAGGTGTTGGGATACCTTTTATACGTAGAGAGAAAACAAGGTAATAGCTGGACCCCAGCCGTCCCAATCTGTAATACTGTAAGTACGAATATGACCAGGAACTAAATTTATAAAATGTAAATCCACAAGAATTCTAGTATAAGTTCCCCCATTCTTTATAAAAAGAAATGGATGTATTCTCACACATTGTCAGCAAATTATTTACTATGCAACAAATACACAGTAGTAAGAGATACTTTATGAACTACTCCATGAAGTACACTTTTTGAACCACCAAAGGAATACTACTTGAACTTTTTAGCCATTTTTGCATCTTCCTAGCTTCTTTTCTGCTTTTACAAACACAATAAAGGTAGTCTGATCCTGTGTTATCAAAATCTTTAATAGGCTCAAGCACAGCCCACACATAGTCTTTAGTAGTGTCAGTTTCGCTATGATCTACTTCAAGAAAAGTCCCTGTAAAACAAACGTAAGATTCTTTGCTTATTCTAAAATTTCCCCTGTAACGATCTATTATACTATGTTTTAGTATGTCTTTTTTCTTTTCCACAGCCTGTTTTTTTGTTCTAAAAATACCATATAAGGATCTGATTTTATTGTAATTTACATTTTCAATAGTTTCTAACAGCACCCAAACATCATTAGCACTTTTCATAATCAATTCCTCCTTTATTTCACGTCAACCTTATTTTTTTCTTCACAATTAAATATATATAAAGCATCGCGCATTTCTTTTAATTTTTCTTCACAGATTTTAGCAGGCAGTAAGCGTATAGCGATATCTCTGCCCCGCACCACTTCTAGATATTCATCAATTTCAAGCTCTTTAGCGATGCCAAAAATACTGTGAAGTAAAGCAAGTGTACCCGTTATCTTCTTGTAATGATCTACTAAAGTAACCCATTCATTGTTGTTGTCTACGATGGTACGAAGTATATGCAGGGCTAGCACGTAAGTTCTGCCGGATCTAGCACAATCTTCCCTACAAGAGTGCAGCCAAGTAAGAGAATCTAAAGCTTGTTTTTGTACTTTTGATAATGTAAACATATTCCTCCAGTCCCGATCTGTAAAATGTTGGGATACCTTTTATACGTCAGATAATCGTCAGATGAGATCTCATAATCGTCAGGTCCCGATCTATAAGGTGTTGGAGTACCTTATAGTCTTCTTTTACAACTATTTTTAATTAAATTATGGTTAAAAAAGATTATGTGCCCAATTAACCAAGTATTCTTTCCTCTTACCCCCGACTTCTCCCTCCCCCTTTAGGTGTGAGCTTTCGCACTCACGATCGTAATATCATAAGTATGAATACTGCCGATATATATATATTTGTGTAAAGTAGTATGTGTATTTTTGTTACAAACACTTAGTAGGTACAAACACGCTCTAGAAATTGGTGCAAGTTGTTCCCCCTTTATCCCTTTTACAAAATAATTTTTACCAACTTTCTAAACCAGCAGTCCATGCTCTATACATAAGAGTTAATGTTTTATTGTCAAGAAGATCGTACTCTTCCACTTTTTCTTTACACCAGGTAACAAAATCCTCATCATAAGACCAGTGTCTGCTACTTATTTCATTTGTACGAGACTTTTCCTCCGTATATTCTACATTATCAACACATACCCCCATAACCCCATTTTCTGGTAAAGAGATTACTACCGCCTGCTCCTCTTCTTCTTTTCCACATTTAGTAACGGTGTAAATAGGTACTCCTTCTTTACTTTCGAGTAAAAAGAATTTAACAAAGTCTCCAACAGAAAACTTCTCTTCCCCAAATACTACATTAACATACAATATACTCATAGCTCTATTCCTTTATTAATAGAAAATTCTAAATCCTTTAGTTCCTTTGTTATTTCCACAATCAGCCTATGATTGCGGCTTTGAATCGCGCCTTTAAGTAAATATTTAAGTAATTTAATCTTGTTTGCCATAATATTTCTCTATAATTTTATAACTCTGTAACAAAAATCCAAAATCTCTAGAAAGTAATTTTAGTTACCTTGCCATTTTCGTCAATAAGTTCCCCTACTATAAGAGGTAAAGAAACTACGCTACAAGCCGACCAAGCAATTCTGCTCTTCAGTAGAGGTGGATATGTTACCACATCGCCATTATATACCTCGTCAAGATAATGCTTCACTGCGCAAAAAATGTTAGAACCCGTTATTACTTTATCCATAATTTCCCTTTCTACGTTGTTATTTTGATCCGACTTTTTTATTGTAGCACTACTTTCTAAAATGTCAACTGATTTTTTACCTACTCTAGATCTTAGTACAATTCTTGTTCAAAAGACATACCAGAAAGCTGCCTTTTATACTTACGACAAAGTTTTAGTCCAAGATAAGTCTGTTTATTATTAAGTTTCGCTAAAGCAGCAAGACTATGCCCTAAACCAGCATCAAATTTACTAAATCCTTGTCCATCTTTAGCGGAAGCACCGTCACAACAAGAAGCAAGAAACTGGAGGGAGGAAAGTACCTTAGTCTTAGTCTCCTCTTTATACTGGACTTCTTTATACTCTTTTTTAACCTCTGCTGCGGTAGGAACAATATCTAATTTAGTTGGAATAGCGTAATGAAATCCGTCTAAAGCAGCATCAGCAATATTTTGTTTCTCAATAAGAACTTCGGCTAAATGCTGATCTATGGATCCATCTAAAACGACATGAATGACATTTACGGGGTAATGTTGTCCTATTCGGTCGCATCTATCTTCTGCCTGACTCATTTCAGCCGGTACCCAACTCATCTCACAAAAAATAACCGTAGAAGCAGCTGTTAAGGTTAACCCTACACCCATAGCTCCAATAGTTCCAATTATGACATGACAATTTAGGTCATTCTGAAACGTTTCCACAGCAATTTGCCGGTCTTCAACAGAATCATCACCAGTTACTCTTACCGGATTGAACTCTTTGAACCCTTCCATAAGAGCAGATACCACCTCAAGATGGTGTGCAAAAATAACAACTTTTCCTTCCGATTCAATTACATCAGTGGCATAATCAATAAAAGCAGGAACTTTAGCAATAGCCACTTCCTTACGAGCACGTGCTATCTCCTCAAAAGAATACGTATCAAATCTATGCATCGCAGCAACAGCATCTTTGTAACTGGTATCCATACTTTTATTTTAGCTCTTTTTAGAGTTTTGTCAACCCATTTTTATTGCTTATTCCTACGTCTCCTGTGCCGCCCACGCAAGCAAATCCTTATTACCCTCCCCATAGATAGCAGCTTCGTGCTCCACAGCCTTTGCTGCCCCGTTAGCGGGTAGAACAACTAATTGACGGCGCTTTCCAGGGAGTTCCTTCAGCACGTCCTTTTTGAGCCTACGAATCATAACGTTAGTTCTAAGTCTTTCTTGCAACTCTACAAGATTAGAAGAACCTGTGAAATCCCACACTAGACTGTAACGACTTACTTGAACTTGATGTGCAGCACAATAACGTTTTGCAAAACCAAAAAAATTCTTTCCTAACCCTTCAGGGTCTATAACTGAAAGAAGAGGAAAAAGTTCGACGGGGCGATTCATGATAGGCGTTCCGGTAAGCCAAAGGGTTTTCTTACAGTTGTCTACAATTCCTTTAATTTCTTTCTTTTTATCACCTAAAAGCGTAATTGTTCTTTTTGCTTTTGGGTTCTTAACTCTATGGCATTCGTCAACAATAAGAAAGTCCCAGTTGTGTTCCATAACAAGATCAAGTCTTTCATAATTCACAATCACAAAATTAGCATTTTCAGGAATCTCTCCCTTTTTGTCCGCAACATAATAATTCCATTTTTTCACACACCACTTAGTAGCTTCTAGCTTCCAGTTAAGACGAAGAGAAGCGGGGCACACGACCAAAACTGATTTAATAGAATCATCATTATTCAAAATACCGATAGCTTCAATTGTTTTCCCAACTCCGGGCTGATCCGCTATCAAAGTGTGTTTTCGATCTTTAGCAAACGCAATAGCCGCTTTTTGGAAAGGTAGATATGAAAGACCGGTAGGCACTGGGGCTTCGATGTCAGCATTAGTAGCATGAGAAGCTTCAATTTTTTCTACTTTAGCTGTAACAGCGTTCGTAAGTTCCTCTTGAAGTTCTTTGCTTCCATAATTGGCTAATTTATACGCCTTTTCTGCCTCTTTAGTAGACCATTTTTGTGGGTGGGTTTTGCTATTCCACCAAAAACCAGCGGATTTTGGCACAGCGCGATCTGCGTAACCGCACTCGCAAATGTACCAATTAGTGCTACTATCTTTTAACAATGTCACCATACCTTTATTGTAACATTACTTTCTAAGCTGTCAAGCTAAAGCAAAAAAGTATTTATTGACTTCTTTCCACCTATCACTACCCTTATTCCTCTTTTCAATCATTTTGATTGAAAGCATTCTTTTAGTAAGACACAAATAGAGTTATTTGTAATTAGGGGGATTTTTCTATTTCATAAAATCAAAGGAGGGGGTTTATATGAACACATTTGTATTCGCAGCAATTGCGATCTGTGTAGTAATTGTTATTGTAACAATATTACACTAGATATGAGATAAAATATTACAATGTATTAAATCGTATTACATTTAGTTTTGTGCCATAATTAAACAAAAACAAGTAGGGGGTTCAAATGACTAAAATATCACGTAATTTTTTAATAAAAGCTGTATTTATTGGGGTATTTATATCCTTACTAGTACCAAATATTACTTCCGCATCAGGTAACGCACAAACATACTCTGTAGAGACACAACAAGTACAAAATAAATCTCCAAAAATTGGTTCTGTTTCTTTAAAAATAGAACCCGGATTATCTATTCCTTTAACTCCTCCGCAATCTCAACTTTTTAAACTGGGTATTAGTGAAGATATTAAAGTACTTTGGCTACTAACACCTTATCTAGACTTAGGTCCTAGCATTTCTTTCACCACGTTGCCTACAAAAATAGATTTGAAAGACTCAGGAACTGCTTGGTCTTTAGGGGGAAGTCTTCGCTTAAAAACACCTAAAAGTTATGATGTTTTTTATTCTCTTTACCCATGGGTAGCCGCAGATTTGCTATATGTACGTACTGATTCCTTGAACAGGACAGGTTTAGCTGCATCTATCGGTATATCTATCCCCACAAATGAGGAAAAATCAATACTAATAGGACCTTTTGTGAAATACATGCAAATAATTCAGTTAGAAAAAAAGGGGTATGATACAAGAGATGCACGAATTTTAAGTATAGGTGTAAGTCTTGAAATAGGTCCTGGTAGTAAAAAACAAGAAAAAATTACTATAAATAAAACTACGGTAGAAAAAACTGATTGTGAGGACAAAGCAGATCCAGATGTGTGGATTTTACCAAAACAAGAAAAATTATTTACGACCCCTTCTGAAGTCACTATCACCAAAAAAATATACTTTGATTACGACAAATCTATTATATTAGGCTCTTCAATCCCTGCCCTTAATGAAGTAATAAGAATTTTAGTAGTTAACAAAAATATTAAAGTACGAATAGAAGGACATGCCTCATCAGAAGGTAAAATAAAGCATAACCAAATATTATCCGAGAACAGGGCAAAATCTGTATTAGACTATTTAGTAGCCTCTGGTATAGATAAAAATAGGTTAACAAGTGTAGGTTTGGGATCCTCTATTCCAGCTGCCACTAACAACACACTTGTAGGTAAAGAACAAAACAGAAGAGTAGAATTTATAGTTGATTTTATTGTGACGAAAAACACTAAATAAGGATAAAAACAAAATGAAAATAATAAAAAATATTTTAATACTATTGTTCCTAATTTTAACAGGGTGTGGACAACAGTTAGTAGAATTTCCTGTACCAAAGGCTGGAATGGGTGGCTTAGGAGGATCTGGTGGTTATGGAGGTTCTGATATACCAGATGCTTCTACCCCAGATTCCTATATAGATAAAGAAGCACCTATAGTTATAACAACTGTACCAAAAAATGAAAAAACTGATGTAAAATTAGATAGCACTATAACTATAACCTTTAGTGAGAATATGGATCCTGCCTCTGTAAACAGTAATTCTGTGCTACTAAAACAGGGAGATGCAAATATTGAGGGGATAATTACTGTAGATAAAGAAGTGGCAATATTCACACCTTCTAACCATTTATTACCTAGTACTACATATGTAGGTGTGGTGACAATTGAGGTAAAAGATACAAATGGCAACAATATGGTAGAAGAGTACAGTTGGACATTTGTAACAAAAGAAGACATAATTATTCCCACCATTATTGCTACAACACCTTTAGATGGAGCAACAAATGTACCTATCAATACAAAAATAACAGCTACTTTTAGTACTGGTATGGATGAAAATACTGTTATTGATCCCGAAACTTTTGTAGTAACAGATCCCTCCTTGTTGCCTATACAAGGTGTGGTAACTTACGACGCAGGATCCAAAAAAGTTACATTTGTTACCAGCGAACCGCTACTGTACAATACAACTTATATTGCTACCGTATCAACTTTAGCTGCTACATCAACAGGTGTTTCATTACAAAATCCTTATGTATGGAACTTTACTACCCTAATTACCCCAGATCTTATATCCCCACAGATAACGGTAACAAACCCTGTAGATTTAGCTACAGATGTACAGGCTGGTGCCGAAATAAGTGCAACTTTTAATGAAGATATGCTAGTCGAGACTCTGAACACTAACTCCTTTGTAGTAATGGATGGGTTGGCAAAGATAGAAGGATCTATTAGTTATAACGAACTAACTAAAACGGTAACTTTTACTCCTTCGAATCCTTTAGAGGGAGGAAAGACTTATACCGCAATAATTTCCACAGAAGCAATAGATCTGTCGGGTAACCCGTTAGAACCAGGACTTGTGCCCAACCCGTGGAGTTTCAGCACCTCTGAGCCAATAATACCGTTTATAAGCATTGATTTGGGTTCCGCGTCTACATACGCTATAGCGTCTACTGCAGGGGTAACCAATACAATTACAGCACCAATAACTCATATTAATGGTGATGTAATTCTAGATCCCAATCAAACCTGTAATGCGGTAGCTACAGATAATGCAGGAGGTTTTGGATTATGTAACGGGATGCCTCCTACTCTAAATGGTGTGGTGGTAACAAGCACGTATCCAGACACTACTACAGCAATTGCTGTAAAAGCTGATCTAAATGCTGCCTTCCTAAGCATCACACCTCCTGCAGGACCGCCTGCTGTGGGATCCCTTGGTGGCGGGACTCCTATACCAGCCCCTACAACGTTAGGCAACGTAACAGGTACACCTCTAGTTCTTGGGGATAATTGGTTTACTCCCGGAGTGTATACCTCAATAACTTCTATACTTATTACTGGAGATATTACTTTAGATGGGGGTGGTGACCCAAACGCTACTTTTATCTTTCAATCCGCTAGCTCGTTAACCACAGCAGATGGTGCGCCTACACCAGGAACACATACCCGTATTATATTAATTAATGGAGCTAAGGCTTCTAATGTGTGGTGGCAAGTAGGAAGCTCTGCTACTATAGGGCTGTATACGGAATTTGTAGGTAACGTACTGGCAGCTTTTGATATCACCATGAACACGGGGGCAACAAGTTGTGGGAGACTCATGAGTGGCGCTTGGGTTGGGGGATCAGGAGCCCTTGTGTGTGATTCTAACGTGGTATCTGTGCCAGGTAACGGGTGCGCACAGTAAAGTAAAAACCCAACTCTCTTAGGGGAGAGGGTTGGGTTTTCAACAGCTAACTAAAAACTAATAAGAGACATAATGTTAGGATTAAATACATTAATAATAATATGTTTACTAATAGGGATGCTGATACTAGTAACAAAATAATAAGCAAGTAAACTGCAAGTAAGGAGGGAAACGTAATGTTAGGATTAGGTATATTAATGACATTAGGCCTAATAGTCGGAATGACCATATTACTAACAATAGGAATAGCTAAAACACTAGTACTTATACTTATTGGAATAGCTCTGTTGGTATTTATGGGGCTAAGCACGACATGGGTAATGAGAAGGTAGCTAAAACAAATAGGCATTAAAAACAAAAACCCACTTTAATAGAGTGGGTTTTTTAGTTTCCGTACTAATTTTAAAAATAAACGCCAGACTGTTTCGGTCCGTCCGTCCGTCCCAATCTATAAGGTGTTGGGATACCTTTTAGTATCTTTTACAATTTAATTACCACAAACTTAAAAATTAATTTCTACTAACTAATTATTAACCCGCTATTTAAGTGAGACTGTAACTCATCGTTTACTTCCACGTAACCAAGTTTCAAAAAACATGGTTTAACTAACGCGGGGCTACTAGCCCACGTTTCACCAACCGCTTTCACAATAGTTTGATAACTAAAATACTTTACTTGAGATGTAGTAATGTCCCATTTATTCATATAGATAGTAGAATTACCCCCTGTGCTGAAAAGTATGTGTATGTGTTCTATAGGATCACTCATTACAGGAAATTGGATATTTATAGTGTTTTCTACACCCCCAACGAGATCCCACACTTGGCTAACATTAGGCTCTAGTTCCACTGCCATTGTAGTCTTTATAGTAGGTGTTACTTTAACAACCCAACTGGTTACTTGACCCGGATTTATTATAGGTACACATTTGTAATGGAGGTGAAACACACCTTCATCATCAGTAATTGCCATAAATGTAGACGTGCTTTTATCCCAATTAAGATGACCTCTCAAGAGATCACAGAAAAGAAAGGCATCGGCGGCTATGCTTTTTTTGTAAATTAAATAGTTCTTACCGCAATTATTAATAGTATCGATAACAGTTTGGGTTTGGTCATACAGTACGATGTTATCTGTTTCTTCTACGTCATCATCGGTATAAAATACCCCACTTATTCTATCGTAAAGAAATGGACCTACATCATTGGTGGCTATACTGACGTTAGGAATAGTGGGTATTACTATTTTACCCGACTCATATGCTGGATAAGATCGTAAATAAAGCTGAGTTATACTCCCATCAGTTAACGCATCCGGTATAGGTTGAGATAACACTACTTGGTACTCATAATCTCCATTAGGTAGAATGCCTACAAATATAAGACTTATTACTTCGTACTCGAATGATCCATAAACTATAAAATCCCCCACATAAATCTTATAAGGTGAATTTATAACTACAGTATCGGTAAGTGCTGGGTAATCTCCATTAACCTGTACTGGTACCGCAAATAGCTCCACAGTAGACCCTCCATCTACATTAACTTTTAGCAGTTCTGTAAAATTCAATCGGTACCCATCTTCTACAATATCGTCAACATACATTAGGAATCGAGAAGATATTCTTACTATAGAACCAGGTATGGACCAATTGAGGGGAGAGCTAAGGTAAAGAAAATTATCAACAATGGTTTGACTATTGCTTGTAGTAGTAAGATTATCGGGGAGCCAGATAGGAATAGGGTACCCAATTTTTTTGGCGAACCGAAGATTACCTCCCAAAATTGGATCAGTAGGTATAGCTAAACCCCGCAGTTTAGTAAACGCGGAGTTGTAGGAAGGTAACTTTGAGTTTATAGTCTCAAATATGCGTTGAAGTCGAGCCATTTAAAATTTTGTTATTTCCAATCAGTACTAACCTCAATTCCGTTATTTTTTAAAAAACGTTTATACTGAATAGCATCTCTAATTGTTAAAAAACCTTTACCAGAATTTATGGCATGACTTTCTGTCTCCCCCTCTTCCAAAGCTACAAATTTAGCGCCACAAGTTTTTGCATAAGAAGTAGTAGATTTTTTTATAGTAACTTTTTTATTTTCAGCATCTTTAGCAATTTTAATCAATTTTTGTACTATAGTATTCATTTTATTATTTTATATATTATCATTAACTTTAATGAATTCGTTGTCTACCAAATTCTGTCTTTCTTTTCTAAGATCTATGCCTAAAGCTTCTACTTTATCTCTCACGTTGTAATACGTCTCTCTAGCTTTAGTAAAAGCATTTGCAGCATCCCTTTGTTCTTTTTTGCTGTCAAGATACTGTTTTCTTAACTTTTTGTAATCTTCTATCGCCTCTTCCTTGCTTCTGCTTTCGTTTCTAGGAAGTTTCTTTAGAGTATCCGAAACTTTAAGTAATTTGTTTTTTATAACTTTATTCATTTCACCACCTCTTCCGCCTCTCTCTTCATGATCTCTTGGTCCACCTGTTTCAACATGATATCCAAGCTCTCTAGTGCTACCTTGTTGTCTTCATCATAAGCATCTTCAATTTGGATATTCAAAGTCTTTTGATACCTTCGCAACTTTGGTAGCGAGAAAGCTCTCAACTTCTCCTGTATTTTACCATACTGATTGTAAGTTATTTTATCCACATTGGTAGGGATATCTAAAGCATCTGCAGACTTTAAAGAATCTGCAACTTTTAGTAATTTATTGATTATTTTAGTATTCATATATTTTTTATTTCTCAAACAACTTGTACTTTTTAGTATCCATTATGTTCTTTACATTAAGTTTTTGCTGCAACTTCTTTTCTTTGTTCAAACGGGCATAATCCTTCACAGCAGTTTGCACTGCCAAAATCGTGTGTTTACATATAAATGGGGAGTACCTAGGGTTCTTTATCACGGGAGGCTTTCCGTTACTATACAATATAGAAGAGCTTTTATGCTTCGCTAACGCGAACTCAACATAAAATTTATGATAAGGGCATGTGCAACTAACCCACACCTCCATATTGTCATCAGGATATGAGAGAACTAGACCCTTACCAAAGCCTCTCCCGAACTTCTTAGGGCTGTAATAACGTAATGTTACCCTTCTCGCCCCATCTAAACACTTCACTTCATACACTATTTCGTACACCAAATCTTCTTTTATTTTCTTATACTTACCCGCTTGTATAGTTTTAATGTTGCACAGCGCAGACCGCTTTTTAACAGCGGGGGGTGTATTAGTAATAAGTACTTTTTGTTTTAAAGGCATTACTTTTGGTTATAGAAATCTTTTAGTGTAGGTATCCGTTCATCCGTTTTCCACGGATTGCTTCCTAACTTTTTAGTAACTACACCCTTTAATTGTTTTCCTACCTTTTCATCTTGGTTAAAAGTGTTAAGAACAGAAATTAAAGCAGTGTACTCTTGTCCTTCCTTTAAAGTTTTTAGGTTTTTTATCACTTCGTCAGCCATATAGTCCAGCAAAGCAGCTTCTAATGTAGTAGCATTAATTATGCTTATACCCGTACCTATAAAAAAGTTATCTTTGCCAGATAGTTTCTTTGCTGTATACTTCGCTGCAGCAGATACCGATTTTCCCTTTAACATCGATTGTATCGCGTATTGAATAACTGTAGGATTAACAGATCTATCAATACCTTGGTCTTTACCAAGGTCTTCAGCGATCTTTAGTAATTTTTGTGCTATCTTATTCATATTGTTTTTTAAAGGCATTATTTTTACCATTCCAAAAGTAACCACATACCATCAACAGACTGATCTTGGCTACCACCCCATACTCTACTGTAAAATTTCAACTCTCCGTTTTGAGTCATCCAATCGTCCATATAATCTTCTAAAAAAGCATTTACATTATGTTTTGGAGCAAAAGGTAAATTTGGTTTATTATTTTTATCAACATAATTATATAAAGACCAAATTCGTTTTGGTCTTATTGATTCAGTAAAGGGCACTTTTCTATCTTTAGGGTTTTTAGGATTTGGCATTCAAATAACTTCTTGCCGCTTTTGCCCATCAAAAGCTATCTTAACCAATTTTTGTGCTATCCTGTTCATACTACCTCCTGCAGCATATCTACTAACTGTGTCCTGTAAACTAGGAACTCTTCTACGTTGACCTCCCGCACCTGGTCCATCATAAGTTCTGTTAGCAGGACTAGCTGGCATATCAATCCATTTACCAGGACCAGATGGGGTATTTTTGTCTATCTTATCTATTTCTGCACTTCCATAAGGGGTATCTATTAGTGTTTCACTAACAAATTTATACTTCTGCAACCTCTCAGGAAGATCTTCGTTTCCTACCACAATGATATTTATATCGTATTCTTTATCACTAGGTACAATTTTTGCATAGGAATTATAATTTTCTAATTCCTCATTAATCCTTTTACAAATTTTTCTAGCGTTATCTAATACCATCGTCTTCAACCCATAATTCCGCATTCATTTTGATAGGAACTTCTATCTCAAAAAAAGCACCTGTACCGGAATTAATACAGGCTTTAGGTTCTAATTTTAGAGATGTAGGTATACCTACTACATTCTTCAAAATTATAGGCTTTGGTTTGCTGCCTTTTTGTGCCTTACTCATTATCATTCAATACACCCCTCTTTTGTTGCCGTAAATAACAACCCCCAACTTAGTTTTGTTAACACTTTACAATCTTTTACTTTAAAATTTTGTCCTAATCTTTTTTTGCCCTCAGCAGTTAGTCCTGGTTAGGGTTTTCCTACCGAGCCCTATAAAGTTAATTATGGGGTTATTGACCTGTATCTGGATCCACCTCGTAATGCTCTTCAATAAATGCTCTTGCTTCTTTTTCTGATTTGAAGGGACCACTTATATCTGTAGCGTCTAGGTAACCAGGGGCTGACAATCTGCACCACCAACCCTTTACCACATGAGGTTTTCTGTCTTGATCACTTCCAGCTTCTACCCATGCATCTATCACATCACGTTTTTCATCGTAGTACTCTGTATCCCCATACTTACTTTCCACCACATACATGACACCAAACCAATACTCAGGCTGCATAAAAGCACCCGTACTCAACATTGTGGCTACCTTTAACAATCTATTTTTAATATTTTTATTCATAGTATTCTTCTATATTACGATAGTCCAAGTTCCGGGAAAAACCTCTGCAACCCCGTTATTATTTACATAAACAATTTCTGTAGGTGAGGTACGAGCTAAGATAAGGAAGGTACCATCATTAGCCGCTGGGGTGGTGGACCCTACAATAGTTACATTTTTGCCCACAACATTCATTTCAAAAGCAGCAGCAGCATCAGTTAACGTCATGTTAGGAGCTACTCCGCCAAAAGTATCTCCGGTACCAATTTGTGTCTTTACTGCAGTCTCCACGCCTGTTATAGCAACAGAGTCGTTACTGGTCCTCAACGAATCACTCTCTTTAATAACCTGATCTGTTATTGCAGCTATCGCGTCATCAGTAGATCTACTCATATAATTTTCTCTGCTTACCTGATCTGTTATAGCGGCTATGGAATCATTAATAATTCTATAGCTATTTACTTCTTTACCAGTGTTATCGAGTATGGTTACAGAATCATTACTTATTCTCAATGTATCTACAACTTTACTGATATTATCCAGTATAATGGAAGTATCTTCCGTTCCCCTAAAACTACTGACTACCTTTTCCACATTATCAAGGATGGTGGAAGCGTCATCAGTTTCTCTAAAGCTATTCACTACTTTAGTTATCCCGTCAAGGATAACGATAGATTCTGCTGTAGGCTCCAGGTGACTCACTTCGACATGAATAGCATCGAGTATGGTGGATGCGTCCACGCCTACACGTAAATAATTTGTTTCTGTTACCAAACTATCTACGGCTACCGCAATAGTATCATTAATAACTTGTTGCTGGCTCCAGAATAAAATGTAACCTCTATGTAATAAATCATTCAGTTGGTTCCACACGGATACAGACCAGGTAGCTTCGTTAGTAAAAGTCTGTATGTCGTGAGTAATAGTCATCTTAGTGGTAGTAAATTGGATAGAACCGGAAGGTCCTGACCCAGCAAAAGCTGTTCCCTCTGACCATACATGTGCAGCTTCTTGTGGTTTAAAATAAGAAATATTAGGTACTTTACCACTATCACCTATTACAATAATCGTATTTCTTGGTACGGTATGATTTAATTGAATACTGATCATTTTTTAGGATCTCCTGTTTATCAATTTCTCTACTACTTGTGAAGTAACCTCGTTCAAGCTACTAGCCATTGCATGTTGATTCTCCGCTACGTTTTGTTCCGAAATTTCAAAACTCAATTTTTTCATCTTTTCCTGATTAGCAGCCTCTAGCTCTAATAAATCTTCTTTGGTTACATCAAGCTGTACAATTATGCAATAAGCACCGTCTGTTTCTACCATTAAATGCTTATGGGTTAATGGCAAGATCCAATTAAGCTCTGGCTTTTTGGGTATAATGATAAGTCTTTTGTTTATTAATTTTCGATAAAAAAGACCTGGAATAAGATGAATAATATCTTTTTCATTAATCTTTTCAATAGGTTCTACAATAAAGCAACCCTTTGATTTACCAGAACAGGTTTCTTTAACGATGTCACAGCGCCAAATCTCGCCTTGCTTTGGAACCTTATCTGGGTTTTTTTCAATATAATACTTAGAAATTACTGCTATCTTAAGCAAAGTCCTGCTAATAATATCATTCTTTAGCGTATTCTCTTGCTTCCCATCATTGGTAAAAAATTTTAAAATAGTAATCATTATATAATCCTCAATAAATTGTTAGTAAAACTAAATAAAATATATTATTTTCTCATTTGAAAACAAGCATTTTATAGTATTAAATAACTAGGGAATCGTAACAAGAGGTACTCCGTAATATTGCGCCCCTATCTTAGTGACTAGAGTTGGTATTCCAGCATTTATGTAAATACATAAAGAATAATCACTATTTAGGGTTGGAAATACCCCGTTAAAAACTTTAATGCCAAGCTCACCTTCTACATACAAATCCTGTAATATAGTATAGGAACCATCACTATTTATCTGAACATTGCCGCCTGCTTTAGGAGCTAAAGTGATGTAGCTAGCTATGAGGGGCAAAGCACCACCAGGATGGGTAATCCACCCAAGGACTACTCCGTCACTAAGGCTATTTATAGCAAAGTTACCTACCTCAATAGCGTACAAAGCGGGAGTACCTCCAATGGTCTGCACATCGGTATGTCTACAAGTAATAGTGTAAATAGTTGCGATTGTAGGTAAAGTAGCCATAGTTAAAGAAACAGGTAAAGTCTCCGTTACTAATATACCATCAGGTTGTAAAAGATACCCATTAGCAGAAATAGCGATCTTAGTAGGAGAAGTTACAGTAATGTTGTAACCTAAATAAACCCCAGGAAGATTTAGGGCGGCTTGAACCTGTTTAGTTTTCTCTGCTGTAAAAGTATCTCCAAAATTCCAGATTCTAGTTTGTGACATAGCTTATACTCCTTTACCACTAAAAAGATTCATAATAACCAAGCACTCTGATATAAATAAACGCTGTTACGGGAGACGAAACGGGAACTATAGAGATCCAAAATCTAGGCTCTTGCGTCCCAGGACCAGACCATCGGGTCCAAAAAGGTATATCTATAGTAGCTCTATTAAGTTGTGCGTTGGAAGTTACTAAAAAGTTAGAGCATAGATTAAATACATGTCCAGTACCCGCTAAATCGCTTTCTCCCGCTTCAGAATAAGGCTGTACAGAATAAGATCCATTTATATAGGAACATTCAATATCCACCTTCATACCAGCAGCATGAGGAGGCACAACCTCCACAATTCCTTGTGTAGTCCCATTAAAAAAGGGATTTGTTAACGCACCAATTAAATACCAAGTATTCGCAGCAATAGATTTACTAATTAATGCAATGCAATTACCGTCTTTAGTTCCAGGACCGCATGAGGCAAAAGCTGCGTTGACCCTTTCTTGGGTTAACATTACATAATTTCCACTTCTTCTAAATGGTCTGAATTGATATTCAGTGCTAGGTCGTGGTGGCACATCTTCTGTATTGTCATACAATTTAGCTGCTGTGAGGTAATACACAGTAGTCTGTAGCGAAGGGGTTGAGGCAAAAGGAGGGGGTGGGATAACAGCAACAGAAGGGTTACAAGCCCTATTAGTACCTATAAAATAACCATTATTGGGAGGCACCGTTGTCATTAATGTAGACATATACCCACTTCTAATAGAAGGTCTGAAAGCATAAATGTAGTAGTAAGTATCTATTGCCCTACTTACGCCACTAGCCATTAGGTACTTATACCATGCATTGTTTACACTAATAGGAAAAAATGTAGTTGATGCTTCCACATAACTATTTTTAGAAGACCCTACTATTGGAAACTCAAACCCAGAATCCGCTATCCCATTTTTAAAAATAGCTAACCATTCATTATAAAGCCCTGCTTCTTCTTTCCCAAAGGTGTTAATACATAGCGGAGAAATAGGTCCAGTTAGCGTACCTGCTGCTGATTTAGCGTGATAAAACAACCTTAAATCGTACACTTGTGGCGTCGCAGCAAAACCTGCGGTTAATGCAGGAACTCGCACCGCAAATAAAGGCATCCAATTTAAATAAGATTGGGCTACTCCCCAAGTAGCATCAGCATCCATATCCTTCATTCTAGCAGCATCAGGAAGTCCTAAAGAACCCTGAACTACTTGGAACGAATCTACTATATATTCCACATGTTTGGGAACGGATATGTTTTGAATAACTCTTCGGTTATCAACAGTAACCTGAACCGGTCTGGTTTCATAACCCTCAACCCCAGATTCTCCTACTTTCTTAAACTTTACCCCAATAAGATCAATACGATCATTGGTAGCATGAGAATTAGCTGCAATAGTTCCGTGATAAATTTCTTTATTGTAAGCTGTTTGGCAACTATTGTGCTTTAATTGTCCAGCTAAATGATGGGGAGATGACCACGTAGCAGATTCATACCTATCCACTAAAGCGACACCAGGACTAATTGAAAAGGCTAAAGAACCTCCTAATGTAAATCCTATATCCAACCCACCAATAACACAAAAAGGTATAGGTATAGCAGTCCCGAATGTAAACTCGGTATTATAATCAAATTGTCCTTCAAGTAATTGATTGATATCTCTGCTGAGGAGATCTTGAATATCATTGATATCCTCGTTCTGTGCTACCTCGCTGTCATTTTGGATTAATTTGTTTATAGTCATGACTTTACGATCTCTCTAGCATTCTAGCTGCTCGTTTTAACTTATTAACTATTCCAATTTTTGCAGGTAATTCATTCTCTTTTTCGATATTAGATGCTCTTTCTTTAACCCTAGCTAATCTATTGAATCTATACGCAGCTTCTTTGCTTCCAGTTTCATAAAGATTTAGACCCGCTTTTGTACCTTCTTCTGGTGAAGATATATGCTTATTGCATAACTCTTGATAATATTCTTTGTAATATTTTTTAAAAAGCTCTACATCTTCTTTACAAGGAACAAAATTATATATTCGTGTTAGTATACCAAGATCTTCATTTGTTAACTCTTCGGGTATTTCTTCGATAGATTTTGTTCTCAACTTGTTATTCAGTAACAAATTAGCACTTGTTTGCAACAAACCAGGGCGCATCCTTTTGTAAGGACCTATAGAAGTATTTTTAGAAAGCGTGTTATAAGGAGTTTTGGTCTTTTTTACCAATTGGTTATCTTTTTCTTTAATAAAATCAAACACGTTAGAAGAATATACCTTTAACTTCCCTTTCTCCACAAGAGCCTCTATCTCCGCTATTCTTGCCACCCTTTCTTTTCGTAACGTCGATGAAGTCTTTTTAGTATCAAATACCTCTGGTACCTTATTCTTCATAAGATCCCTATCACCATCTTCTTTTACCCAACGCTCACTTTTCTTCCATAACAACTCATTTATTCGTTTGCGTTCTTGATTCGCAAGATTGGCGTAATACCCATTGAACTTTGCTAGTTCTTCTGCTGAGGGGGTATGCATGATAAACTTCTCTAAATATGCTACAGCATCATCATCAGGTTTTGGGTCCAAAGAAGCAGCTTCTTCCAGAAGATAGGTACGAGCTGCTGTTTCTACTATGTCACCAGAGCCAATTTTTCTACTTATTCTTTTCGCAAATTCCAAACTTTTAGAAAATATAGGCGCTTTACGAGGTACATCTTGTGTCTGTGGTGATTTTACTTGAGTAACAATATGAGAATCTGTACCAGGCATCCATGGACCTAGTGCATCCACTTCTTCTTTTCTATTCCCATCTCCTAATGCTTCTATTACTGCATTTATGGCAGCATCCAGCTTTACAGGTTCCACATAAGGCATTAGGGCATCCCGTATCTTATCATCGATAGGAATCTCTATCTTATCCACAGCAGCAATGCAACGCTTAGCTTTATCTACATCCCCGCTTTCATACAGAATACCTGCAATAGTTCTAAGTTTAGCTATTGGGTTATTAGAAACGGAACGGGCTACTTCTTTAACTACTTTAGAGGCTTCTTTATAACCCAGCACCTCTAAGTCAGAGGATAAGGAATAGCCAATAGAAGAAGCTGTATGTTCCTGTATAAGTTGTGGTGGACTATTTAGTTTTAGTAGTTGAATTGCAGCATTGCTTTCTTCACAAAGAGTACCTTTTTCTTTATCATCATTTCGAAACTTTTGGAGAGGAAAACAAGCAATACCCTTATCCTCCGATTCTAGCATTTCTATACAACCAACTTCCCAAGCTGTTTGGGGTATAAAAGGCTGTACCTTTTGTTTAGAGTACGATAATGTGATATGAGGATTGTACGAAAAATCTTTACTTACTAGGTCTGGACAAATTAAATCAATTTCTTTTTCTACGCATTCATTAAGTTGGAGTAGTTTACTAGAGTTTAGCAACAAAACACATATTTTATCTTTACCTTCACCAAAACAAGTAACCTTACTAGTTTTTACTAAAATGGGTCCAAAATTTTTACAAATAGAGGTAATACACTCTTTTACTTTAGCTAGCTCTTCTTCTTCTAATATCCTATTAAGATGAATAACTGTTATATGAGGATCTTTTACAGGCTTTTTTATTTTGCCTTTAATAGAATCCCAAATATTGGAAGGTATCGCAACTTGAAGCCATGTAGTTTTTGATTCTTTCTTAGCCTCCTCTTTTTCCTCTTTCTTAACTTCCGCTGCTTTCAATGCTTTTTCTGCCCTAACATTTTTAAAAGTTAGATAAAACTTTGATTCAAGTAAATCATCAAAAGATACCCCATCAGGTACACGATAAGTATCGTCAAGAAGGGCGTAAAAAGGAGTGGTGCCTATTCGTACCTCTACCTCCCTAGTAATTAGAGATCTTATATATTTATAAAGTTGCTCAAGATCCTTACCATTTTTTACATTATAAATGAACTCTATAGTAAGAGAATCATTAGTATTATTACCAGTAGCAGAGGAGGAAATAAAAGTAATAGGGCTACTCTTTTGCCCTATTCTTAATTCCACGTCAGAACCATTGTACTTATTAAGTACTTTGCCAACATTCATAACATTAGCTTCTCTGCTTGTTGTAAACGTGATCATTGTAATTACTCCTGATTATGTGCCTTTTCAAAGTTTTCCATCGCAGTTCTTAATACTCTAAGCCTTTCATTAGCTTGTGATAGCGCGTTATGCCAAATCATAAGAGTTTCCTTATCAAAACTTGCTTTAGCTAACTCTTCATTAAAAATGATATTTATATCATCTACTAATATATGAGTAGTGCCCAGTCTTTCATTAAATTTATAACGATCAGAATCAAATACAGCTATTTTAACTAATTTTTTAATTATATTTTTCATCTTTTCTCCTACTTACTTTTAGGGACTTTTGACAAGTTGTCCTTAGCTTCCCTTAACAGTTGTCTAATCCGACTATCCCATTTAGAATCATTTATGAGCTTTTCTAACACCTCTCTTGTGTGTTTACCCGCGTTTTTATCTTTCAGGGGTAATGGGAGAGAGCGTGGCGGCATAAGTCTGGATGCGATGCCCCAAGGATGGGGGCCCTCGAAATTTTGCGCCATATAGTACAAAATTCGTACCATTTCACTCTTTACTTTATTTCTAACAGTAGCAGAGTTAAAATCATTGATGTTTTTACCACCAGCGATACTCTTTAACTCTTTTACTACTTTATCTATCTTCTCACTCATAAATTAACATTCATTGATTCATTAATTAACCCAAAATATCTACAACTTGTTTTCTCGCCCTCTTTATTCGTTGTAGACACTGTATATACTGCCGTTTTACACGTGTACCAGCCAGCACAATTTATATAGCGTTTTCCTGGGGCTACCACAAAACTTTCTTCTATTACATTATCCCCTTTCTTGCTTTGTTTTATAAATCCTTTTAAACTATTAAAATAAAGGACTGTATAGGCAGGGCATGTTTTTGGTCCATCAAGTGTTACTGAAATAAACGTAAATATTTGATTTGTATAAGATTTTTGTTGCGCCAATACCTCACTAGATAAATAACCTATCACCATTAATACTAAAATTGGCAACATCTTATACATTTTCATCTATTTAAATTTCCTCTTCTAGATCCTCCCCACATTTTCTATAACTTATCGGTACACCTTGTCCCCAAACTAAATTTTTGGTACCACAACTAGGACAAACATAAATATTGAATTGTTCACTATTTTTTTCTACATCTCTTAATCGATAACGATCTTCTGTAGTAGCAAAGCCTTCTACCAACTTTTGGATCTTATCAGCAATATGTATTAATTTTTTACCCATTATTTACCTAGTGCTAATTGTGCCTCTTCGTCAGAAAGAATTAGGTCCGTACCCATATCTAAATAAGCATGACGCCCCGTTGATGGTTGGTAGCAATACAGCAACCTTTTTCCCGATCGTGTTAAAAAAGGTGTCTCAGTTCTATTGTTGGCTGGAATCCATTCCCCCTGTTCCCTTTTTGCATTGTCTGCATCAATCATTTCTTTTAGGGTAGCAGCAACTTTGTGTAATCTTTTTTTCAAAGATGCTGTTTTGGCTTCTTTTTGATACGAACGGTATACTAACATATTCGGGGATACAGGATCCATGACCAAAGCTTTCCAATTATTTGACCCCAACGCACCCCAATTTTTATATTCCTTTTTTAAAAATGCTTTCAGCACATCCCGAGAGGAGAATGTGTGAATTTCAAGATCAAAATTCATAGAATCGCCAGATTTAACAGATCTATAAACCATGCGGTCTGCTTTTGGGTCTTTCATCAGGTCAGTCAACTTACCAAATGGTATTACTAAATTTTTAGCTATTTTTTTCATAATTTTCACTCCTCTCAATATCCGTTTTCGATAGCATCTGTAATTTCATGAGTAAGTTTAACATCCAAAGGGCGTACAAGATCTCTAAGCGTTTGTAGCGATAAAGATTTGGTTTCCTCTATCGTCCAACCTAAACATTTAGCAATACGTTCATGCAACTTATTCATGTCGTATTTTAATTCTTGAGAGATCTTAACTTTAGCTTTTTTACTTATAGATTCCGCTACCTTTTTTATCCTATCTGCTACAGAACCTTGTCTTAACTTGGAAATTTCAGCATCAGTGTAATTATAGTTCTCTTTAAGTATTTTTTCCGCCTCTTTGTCGTTCATTTTAGGATCACTGAACAAAAAGCGCTTATTGGGGTTTCGAACCAAATCCACCATAATTTTATGTTGATGCCACCTTGCCGTATCACTTTTATCTGGTTTCTTGCTTCCCTCATGTTTATTTTTCTTATGTTTCAACACTCTTAACTTGAGTTTAAGATCGTTAAGTACATCTTGTACCTCATCAGAAGAAGGTGGATAATCTACCCTATTCAAAACAGGACTTTTTAGGGGTGCTTTGTAAAACTTAGATCCTGGTACTCGTGCCATAAACCCCCTAGCATTAGCATCATCTAAATAGTCTACTAAGGTATCCGCATTTTCTACTAAGGAACCAAACGCTAACTTAGTTGCGGATTCTTTTTTAGCACCTTTTTGTGCCTTTTTACCCTCTTCTTCCATTACTTTGAGTCTAGAGTAGTAATCAGAAATTTCCACCAAATGATCCTTTGCTATCGCCTTAGTTACTTCTGGGTCATCTGTGTGTTCTTTCTCTACTTCAATACCCATTTTTAACTCTTTGGGATCAAATTCTGAATCTTTCGTATCGTTATGTTTGCCAACTGTAAGCATGTTAAGTTCTCCTTATTTTTACCAACGAACGTCTTCAGGAAGACTTTCATAATAAATATCACAGTGTTTTTCATAAACAAGTGCTCTTTCTATCTCCCCCTCTATTCGCAAATCCATAGCAGCCGCTTTCGCGGCGGCATAAGCAGCTAAAGTGTGTACAATGCCAGCAACGTTTTTTCGAACCCCTACCAATTGTGCAGCTTGTTGCTTAGTAGCTCGATGCCATTTATTCCAAAATTTCATCAGTTCTGATGGAGACATAGCGTCTAAATTAGGTACTGACATTTCTGCTTCAGCAAGCATTTCTGCCACTTTCAATAATCGGTTTTTAATATAAGTATTCATCTATTTCTCCTAAAATTGTATTGTAAGATCATATACATAGCGCTCTTGAGGCAATTTTACACGCATGGGAAAATTAGCTACTGCAAACAAAAATGAAGTACCTACCTCTGGGTCCAAAGGGATGGGGCTATAAACAATAGTGCCGAGCAAACAAATAGAACTCACAACACCTGTAGCTTCTCCCTTCTCTAACATTACCGTAAATACAGGGCATGTAGCGGAAGCAAAAGCAGGGGGTGGTACCACACCTACAAATATACATCCATCGCTTATTTCTATTCCCTCTGAAGTGCAATAACAACCAGTTCGTGTTGGATCAGGTGTAATAGCAAACATAGGATTAACGGGATCATGACCCTTATCCCCAATAACGAAGGCATCTACTTTAAAACTTTTACCAGTAGCTAATAATTGCGCAATTCTTGCCTTGCCTTCATTAGTTACCACACACAACGATTCAAATGTTGCCATGTTATGCTCCTAAAAACTTATTTTCAAACAATAATTTACCAAATTTTTCTTTATACTGCTTGGCTATCAATGATTTAATTTTTTTACCAGCTACATAGGAAACCTCTAATCCTGTGTATCCCATATCCATCAATTCATCCTCTACTTGTTCTGTAGCATAACTAATAATATCTCTATAATCATGTTTAGTTTCTGCTTGTTCTAACATAGAAAAAATACTAGTGTAAACAGAAGAAACTACAGCGTCAATATCCTGAACAACACTTAAAGAATTAGCAATTTTTAGTAATCTTTTTGATATATTCATACATTAAATTCCTCTAAGTTTTGATTTTTGTATATAATTTTTTATAGTTACGTGAGGAGCACGCCTCCACTCCCTATTATTATGGGGACCTCTATACTCCTTGTTGGGCTTATTGGTTCCAATAGGCGGACCTACTTCTAGTTCAAAAGTGTTCCACCACAACTTATCTGCATCTTCTTCATTTATTTTATTAGGAGATTCCCTTATACTAATTTGACCACTAGGATTTGGGTGCCCCACACCTGGTTGGGTGCTATACCCCAATTTCGCCAAGTTTCTAATTCTTTGTATAATGTTACGCACTACTTTTATTTCGTAATTAAACTTTTTTCAGTAATTATTATGCAATATTTTTTAATTTAGCACATGCTTTAGCAAGCATATAATATATGTCTTCATTTAGGCTGTTTAAAGACTCCAAAGACTTTTTTGCTTTTACAGCTTTTTTAAATTTTAACAATTCGTCAAAAGTTTCTTTCAAAATACTACTTGAAAATCTTATATAAGCATTAATATTACGCTTAGTCATATTGATTTGTTCCAAATTTTCACTAATTTTCACTAATCGTTTTGCTATTTCTCTATTCATGGTATACTCTCTCCTTTTCATAGTATTAAATACTAATTATAGTATTAAATAACGTTTTATTGCATAATGTCTTTCTTATACATTGTGATAAAAAATGTATTTTTAGTTTTTTTAATAACTTCTAACCCCAACTTTTTATCCGCACCTCTAATAAATCTAAAAAAACTATAGATATACATAGGGTCTAAAGGATTTGTGCTAATCACAGCCTGCTCCAACTTTTTCTTATTCGATTTTTGTACCAAACGCGCAAAGTTGTAAATAAGTTGCGCATTATTGGAATTAAGAACTATGTTCTGTAATTGATCGAATGTGTACTGCATTATCACTCCGTAGCGAGAATACCCGTAGCTACCCTTAACTTAATAATGAACGGGTACAGACTAATTACTACCGCTCTACCTTCTTTCAATAACTTCCTAGCAACTCCCTTACGACAAGGCATCAATGGTTTACCCCTCATATTAATAACTGGGACTCGCAAGCCCCGTCTGTTCTCACGAACAGGTAAATCCACTTCGAGGTTGTTAACAATCCGTTCGCTTACAAGCCCACCTCTTTAGAGGTGGGTAGATGACTTAGTAGTATCTGTATAACCGGTTAGTAGTGCGTTATCAATAACTCCCACTTTAGGTATTACTTTGCTCAACTTAACCCTATTTTCATTACTTTTGACTGGTGAACTAATACTAAATCCGTACACATACTGTAGCTCTGCAGCAATAGCTCTTTTATTATCTAATTTACATAACTCGTCAACTAAGTCATCAACTACATCTTTGCTTAACGAAAATCCATGCAGTATCCCCAACCTACCAAGCATATACTTAACTACTTGATCTCTGCCATTATGTCCCGTTTTTATACAATCCAAGTCTTTATCGGACAACACTTTGCTGCCATCTTTTCCAATCTTATTTAATACAGAACTAGCATACTTCTTTATACTTTCTTTTTCTACCCCAAGAAAAGAAGATCCTTTCTCCCAATAAGGCAAAGCATCCACTTTTTCGCCCACATCATTATCTATGACTACATCTTCTTGTTCCTTACTTATGCAGCTGGTATTACCAGATCTCCAGTGTGGACCCATGGACAAATTAGCATTAGCATCCACGCTAGCTTTGCGCACACTTGCTGCTGTAGGTAGCTCAAAAGGTTCTTCTCCACCTTCTGCGCCTCCCATAGGAAGCTCACCGAGATCGCCCATTCCGCCCCCTAAGCCTCCTCCCATTTCTCCTAATCCTCCTCCTCCTCCTAACCCACCCATACCTCCGGGAGAGCCGGGTTGTCCTGCCGCTTCTGGTGCCACTTCGCTAATCTTTTTCTTATGTGCAGCCATCTGCTTCCTACGTTCTAAATCGTCCTCGAACTGCTCCACCTCATTATCGAGATCGAAACCAGCAGATGCCGCCCATGTTTTCACTGTTACTGGAATTCCCTTTTCTTCCATTATACCAAGTATTTCCAAGTAATCTTTATCGGCAACAGGTCTTAAATTCTTCGAATATACAACAGTTGGAAGTACATAATCTTCGTTAGTATGGTGCTTCGCTACTCTTATTTTATGATTTAATTCCGCTGTAGTTCTTTTTACAAAACCATGTTTTACAGCCAAGGGCTTCAAAAACTTATTAATAATAAGCTCATGAGTGAAAAAATCACGTTGCGCCTTTATACGATCTAAAAATATACTTAGCGTTTGTTCAGTAGTGCTTATAGTTCCCTCACCAGAAATTAAAGATTCCGCTATACCTAATGAATTTAGCTTTCCCGCGCTTAAAAAAGCCCATTCATCACTAATTTTTACTATATCTTTCAGAGTTCCTCCCCCAACTGGAGCTATTGTTACACCTGTTCGTGTCGCCACTATAGCGCCTACGGGATCTTCATCGGCTTGCATGAACAAAGAGGTCATAGCATCCATTTCGTCTTGTATTGGTGACCACTCTCCGTCGATACCCATAGTGATATGTCTAATCTCTGACATTCTTCGCTTCGTTGCTGCGATAGTAGAATTAACTAATGCTTTTTCATACGCAACAAACATTAAAATACGAGTATATATAGAAGCACCTACGTTATCGGAAGGACTGGTTTTTCTAGTGATATAAAAAGAATTATCTTCTGCTAAAGGCACCTCTTTACCCGACTTAATCATATCAGCTAGCCATTGCACTTGTTGTTGTGCATTCACATCTCTTTCGTCTTTAGAACTAGCCCAAGCCCTCATCTCGGGTGTAGGTATAATATCAAGTTTTGGTTGAAATCCAGGAATAGGGATAGTTGTAACTCTAATCCAATCAGGATCATGTATGATTACACGAGTAGGGTACCCTTTACTATCATCCATGTGAAGAGCCCCGATGACCTTGCCCATTATTAAGTGCTCACCAGCTATCTGAGGCAGTAATGCTACACAATTTATAGCATTTAATGCATCGGTATAAAAATGTTCTATTTCTTTATCATTAATATTAGTGAGTTGAAAGTCAGACCAAGGAATATCTCTATAGAGATCAACAGCAGGACCGGCTACGGGATCTTGTAAATAAATTCGACGCCAAATCCTATGAAGACGCCTGGGATCAACAGGCATAAATTGCTCAATAATTGTACCTTCTGAAAGGTCGTCATATACAGGATTGAATCTATTTTGGTTATACTTACCTCCATTATTACCAAAACCTGATCCGGAACTTCCTGTAGACCCTGCCCCAGAGCTTCCATAGCCTCCAGATCCCCCAAATCCGGACATGCCTGGCATACCAGCTAACTTTGTATTAGAAGCTTTGCGCAACGATGCGATCTTTAGTCTACCAGAATTTAATTTAATCATAATTTTTTAATACCTCCTAATAAAGATGAGATAGCTTTATAATCTAAAGTTACCTCATCGCTAAAACTGTGTGATAATTTTTTAATACCAATGTCATACATGTCATCAAAAGTTTTCCCATTAAAACTTCTAAACTTACCTAATAACTTCAATATAAAAGCTCGTGCTAAGTAATAGTCTAGATCCAAACAACAGTCATAAGTGATAAAACATAAACCTAAAGGAAAATTACACTCTTTCTGAAAATAATACAATAATTTTGTTATATCTTGGTAAGAAAGTGCGATTTGGTAGTAGTTAATAACCTCGGTGAGACAATAAATAAGAAGCGAAAACTCCGTCTTCTTTGTTTTCATATTAAATCTCTAAATTTTTATCATATGCTTTTATGTACAATTCTGATAGTTTTTCCAACTTTTTAGTTCTTCTTAATACTTTGAAAACTAAGTTCTCAGCAGAGAACTCACCCTCTTTTGCTAACCCCGCATTTCTCATCTTTCTTATCTTTTCTTTCAACATCTCCGCTAACTCATATACCTTCTTGTACTCCCTTTTCTCATATAAATTCTCTAAATGAGAAATATAATGATTTACTACTCGTACTTTTTTAACAATACTGTCTTTATCAAGATTATCAACAGATATACGCTTTGGTCTAGTGATCCAACGATCTTTAAGTAAGGAATAAGTACCTGTAGAGTAATGAGGTTCTTCTATATCTTGTACATAAATTTCCACCTCGTGTCCAAACATAGTAATAACATGTTTGTCATTCCATAACGATTTTTTAGCATCAAGATAATTTTTTAGCACTTCATTATTTGTAGAGAACCTTAAATCTACAACAATGTGAAGATCTACATCAGAATACTTGGACCAGTTATAGTTTGCAATACTGCCTGTTACTAAATAGTCTTTTACAATCTTTTTCCCAATTTTTGCCTTTGTGACAAAATCATTTGCAATTTCAATAAGAGTATCTCTTACAGAAGGCTCTATAGATAAACCAATGCCCCAAAAATCCTTGTTTAAGGATTTTTTTGGTAATAACAGATCTATTTCTTTATCTAAAGGCACTATGACATCAAAGACTTTTTTCTTTCTTCTACTTTCTCTGGCGTATTTTCTTTGTCTTCCCCTTCTTTTCGTTTCGTGTAATCTATAATTTCTTTTTCAATAACACTCTTTAGCGCTCTTTGTTGAGCAGCACTAAGTTTTTTCCACATCGCAATAGCTTCACGGGAGGGGGTCATCCACTCTAATGCTGCTATTAGCAGAGAAAGCGCTGCTACTTTATTAGCCCCTTTGCCTTGTGCTAGTATTCGTTGTGCTAACAACATTTCTCCGTACCCATAATTACCACTAAACAACCAACCAATACGATCCGCTACAATTTGAGGATCTGTAGAAATAGCGTCATACCACTCTTTAGCAGACTCTTTTCGTGCCTCCAAAGGCGCTTTTTGAAGTTGCTGTATATGGGTATTAGCTCTTCCTAATTCCTTAGCATTATAAGCTTGATCAGCTACTTTAATTTGATTAGCTACTTTAATTAATCTAACTCTAAGATTTTTATTCATTGTTGCTCTCCTTATTATTCCTCTACTCGTACATATTCTCTAATTAACTTGTTAATAAATTTATCTTTCCGTAGCGAGAAAACCCCGAGGTCTTTAGCCTCGGGGAGGCTTCACTCATTATTACTTTCCTCGCTATTACTTTCCTCGCTATTACTTTCCTCGCTATTACTTTCCTCGCTATTTCCTAACTTAATCATTATAGTATCTACAATATAACATAACGCTGCGGCCCCAAATCCATACAAAAATAAATCCTTTATATCAAAAATTTTATAAGTTATAAGATGAACGATAATACCGCTCCAAAATCCTGTGCAAAAAGCACAATCTAACATGCTATCTAGTATAACCGAATGCTTTCTAATCCAATCACGCGGTACTGATAAACCTTTAGTATCTTTAATAGCGAAACAAACTCCATAGATAGACAATAGTGTAAGAACAGTTTGTAACATACCTAATTAACCCTGCTAGTATTTACTTTAGGTTGTTCTTTCTCTTTATCACGGTCATAAAAAATAACTAGGGCTTGTGTCAAATTTGTACAAATGGCAGAAGCAAGTTGAGAAAATCTGATGAGTGTTCTAATATCTAAATCAGTTACTTCATTAGAGATGACGTATCCAATAACCAAATAGTTCAAATCCATCCAAATATCACCACGCTTAATCTCTTCAGGGTCACTCATGGTAGCGCTAATGAGATCGTAATCAGGAGAATCTTTTCTAAGCTCTTTGAAAACTATACTAACTCTTTCGTCGGTTTCCATTTTAATTCCTCTCGATATTATACCTTATTCGCTCCAATTGGGGACCAAACTCATGATCTTTAGCATCTTCTACCAAACCTTCTAATAACAACATCGCCTTTTTTAGCAAAGCTTCTTGTTGTAGCGGTTTACTGGTTTTAACAATAGTAATGGAATCTTCTTTATTTATTGTAATACCACCCAAGTTACCCGTTTTTTGGTCACAAATAGTTACGTGAATGCCTTTCCCATTTAGGTCAACATCCTTTACTTCACCAAACAAATTCTTCTCACTATCTTGTAAAATCATGCCTTTTCTGATATTTTCTCCACTGATAGAATTTTCCACCTTACGTTTATAATCCAACATTACTTTGGAGACAACTAGCCCAATTTTCTTAGCCTGGCTTTTATACCCAGCTTGTTTTAGCTTGTCGGAATACCGCTCTAAATCATCGATAACTTCAACTACATTTCCTTGTTTAGTCTCCCACCAATTTGGGTTGGTTATATTAACTAGTTTAGGATCAGGACCTTGTCTCCTCTCTTTATTTGGTAGTGCGCCTGTGGGGAATATATCAGTAGGGAACCCAACATCACCATCTACCTCAGAATCTCCCATGTTAAGAAGATCTATATCTTTAATCCCGTATTTTTCGACTAAATCTGCTGATAACGAAATAGCTTCTTCGGGATCAATTTTTAACACGTTACAAAGAAAATCAGTCAATTTATTAACATGAGGTGACAAATCTGTGTTTACTGCAACTAACAATTGACTTACTTCGTCTATAACAGATGCGTGTTTAAGTTCCCCACGATCTTCAAATTGAGCCGCTAAATCATCGAGTTGGCTAATAAATATTGTGTTTATCATATGTTTTCTACCTACAACACCACGATGACTCTATAAGTTGTCACGTGGTTTTTAGTTTTAGTATTAAGTGGTTGATGTGCTAAGCAAACTAAAAATTGGGCTCCTACTTCTGCGGGGTAGGGAGAATCAATAATAGTGGCAAATAGCCCAATTTCTCCAATACCACCGCTTATATCATTTTGCGCCAATCTACACACAAAACTTTTAGAAGTCCCATCAACTACTACTTCCTCTACTATAGTAATTGTACCTCTAAATATCTCCGCATCCAATTCTGTAGAAGCAGAATTTACTTCTATTGCTCTAGTGGGGTAGCTTATATCATAACCACCAGATCCCACCGCAAATGTATCTACTTTAAAAGCAGTACCGTCACAAATAGATCTCGCAATGTATTGACGCGCTATATCAGTAATTTTAGCCTCTACGGTAATCTCCTCAATACCGTAACCAGTACACCCCATTTCGGGACCCCAAAAAGGGGTAAAAGTTAGAGGTAAAGAGATCCCAGAACCTGTGTAGGGCAAAGATGCGCTAAAATCTAGAGAAAATGATGGCATTTATTTATCTATGTTCTCCCTATTTTTACCTTAAAAAGTTAATAGATATCCAAATTCAATAATTTATCCATGGCTAAATGATCCATATCAAGAAGCCTTCCTTTAATCAGCTCGTACTCTTCGTCAAACTTTTCTTGCGTCCTTTTCATCTGTTTCAATTCATTATCCAATCGTTCTTTTTGCATAACAGAATTACTCATACCTATTCTTTCTTCTTGCTTCTTCACTTTATCTCTAATTTTTTTCCTCTCCAGAATAATTTTTCGTAACCTGGTTAACAAATCCTTCTCTTCTGGAGACACGTCATCATACTGCAACACTTCTGCAATTTTTAACAATCTTTTTGAAATTCTAGTAATCATTAATTTTTATGACAAACTCGGGGTATTAATCTATCACTTACTGGGTATTTATTATATACCAGATATTTATAAGCTTTTTCTACCGCATCCTTCTCATCTTTGAAAGGTCCTAACCATTCTGTAGGGATCCAATACACATCTTGAAAAACTTTAATAAATGTTCCGTTTACAGGAACAGGTTCTTGATATGTAACTTTTCGCTTCACAAATTCTTTGCTTTCTCCGTACCCGAATCCGTCTAAATAATACATTGGTTTTTTATCTTCGATAATGTAATACAAGTAAGGCTCAGCATGAAAAGGAATATCAGCATTAGCCAATTTTTCCCAACTTTTTCCGTTATCATATGAAAATACTGAAGGATCCCGTGTACTTTGCCACAACGGATTTCCACCACCCATTTCTGTGCAATCTTCATACTCACCGGTTTCAGTAGGATTTCCTAAAGAAGTCAAAGGTTCGTGTCTTAACAATTTATCTAATACAGATAAAGAAATTGCAGCACTACTTCCGCTATTTCCTTGTTCGCAAAACTTTTTTACCACGTCTAGAATAGAGTGTCCCAACATACCACCGTAATCAGAATCTTTGTCAAAAAAACCAGCCAGTTCTAGTTCTCTCTTAGCCCAGTCTACCGTGTTTGAAGCTATTTTTAGTTTTGCCTTCGCACGCACAAAAACCAACTTACAAATAATCTCTTTACTAGCTCCTTTATAAGCAGCAATCTTTGTGATCTTTTCTATTTTTTCTATAAGCATAACTAAACCGCCAATTTTCCATTCCACACAGAACCTATTCCATTTTCTATCACATAGGTAGTACCTGTGCTAATAAGTGTTCTGTTTACAATGGCATCATTGCACAACTTAACCCCTGAAAGTTTTCCTCTAAATGCTTGATCTGGCGCTGCGTGGAAAACCACTACTTCATAATCATCCTGTTCCCCAGATCTTGGATTTACAGCAGGACATACGGTACAAGAATCATTTCCTGATAAAAGAAATAATTTTCTACACATATATGCAGGTATTATTACGTTGGAAGATGATGCCGCTTCTCCGGTGCAAAAATTAGCTACATTGAGAGTATCTCTACTCACGTTATCAACATCTGCGCCAGAACCTGAAGGTGTTCCAAATATAAGAGCATAGCTTTCATCTTGAGGTATACCAACAATACCTGAAGCATGGAAAGGTATTATAGATCCTAACCATACCGCGTTTATATTGGCACCATCTTCTGCCCATGTATAAAACCATCCCTGTGCGGGATCAGATACACAAAATACTCTCAATGGCGCTGTCAGCATGTAGTAAAGATCACTTATTAGTGCGGTAGTCCACACGTGACCGGTAGGATCCCAACCGCCTGATGGCCCTAGTTGCCAAGCAATAGTAGCGGGAGCCACGCTAACAGTACAAACTGCGTGCCATTTTGGTTGTGTGCTAACAGGATTTTCAATAACAAAATAATCTGCTGCAGCAGGAGGATCATTATCGGCGTCAAAAACCACATAACTAACTGCTGTAGCGTCTACTGTAAATACTACGTTATTTTCTAACGTTACTTCTGTATCACTGACAACTGTTAATATTTTTCCAATAACCGTATTTATTGCATTATTAGGATCTCGTATAGCTATATATTTTCCCACATCTCCAGCAGGAGCTAATCCTGCTGTAAAAGTAGAACCTACGGTGTAAAAATGAGTTGGTGCAGCTATACTTATAATTCCATCATTTCCTGTCGCTCCACTGCTCCAGTTTCCACCCGCATCAATTACAGTAAATTGACAACAAAAACGAAGCCATTGGTAATAAATAGCTGCCTGAGCTTGTACTGCTGTAGCTGGCACAGATACTGATAATGCTTGACTTATTGATAATGCCATAATTTTTCCTTAATTACTAAACTTTCAGGTTTTTCTAACGCCCGACTGTGCCGTCCCACTCAATCGAAATTCCAGATCCAAGCGACAGTACCCTTCTACTATTATCCACAAAAGTTTTGTAAGGTATTGAATCACTAATCCAGCATACCCCGTTCAAAGTACCTCTATCATCTTCTAAAGACCCCGCTGTTTCGCAACCCATTGCAATAAGTGCGGAATCGTTTCTTAAATCAAATTGAGAAGGAGGTAATGCAGTAAATATATTAGAAGGAAAAAGATCCCCATAATAAATAGCACTATAATCTACTTTGGTAGCCCCATCCCACGCAACAGACTTTATAGCAGTAAGTGCGGTTAAAGGAATGTCGGCAAAGCACACAGCAAATTGTTGATCTGCAGCAGATCTTCTTGGTATACACGCACCTACATACCCTAAATTAAATACAGATGCACCTCCAACAGCTTCTGTATACATTCTAATGTAACTATCGCTTGCCAATATAGTCCATAAAGAAGTGACATCACAAGTCATGGTAACAGGATCTGTATAAGATAATGTCCAAGGAATACCTGGCAACAATGTGGAATCGTAACCTCCCCCAGGACCAACGGTAATTCTAAAACTGACAGTATCTGCGTCAGCAAGGTAAAATTCTGCTTGCCATATCGGATTAGTTCCCGATACTGCTTGAACTACATAAGTGAGATCAAAACCCGCTAAGGCAGGAGGTACACCAGCAGGATCCATTAAACGCCAAGTAAAACCTACTCCTGTTGTAAAAGAACCACCATATAATCCGCCTTGAATAGCAAGTGTGGTACTATTAGGAGCACCAACAATTTTATAAATACCTACATTGTTATGATGAAGCAACAAAGGATCACAAACAACCAAGTATTTACCGACATCACCTGGACCAAAAACACCAGAAGCGGCTACAAAATTTTGGGGGTTATTGATATCCGTTTCCCCATCTACTCCTGTTTGAGAGGCTGTAAAAGCTCCTGACCCATCATCATCTGTATAAATATCTGTATAACCTACACAATTAATGAGCAATTCGCGCAACAACATAAATGTTACACGAGCATCTTCACTGCATCTCTTTAAAATCTTTGTTGTCATTAATTTTTAATCCTTAATTTTTTAGGGTTTAGGGTACAGCAAGATAATTACCCTCTGTATAAGTAATCTCTAAAGATAATAACTTATCACCCCCAGAACCTGACCCAGATCGTACGCCTACTTGGTAATGATACGCATCAGTATCAATAATTTGCGTTAACCCATTTGCAGCAATCCATTGAGGATTTGTTGTCCCATCATCTTCTGGAAAAGCAAGAAATCCCCCAAAAACAGCGGGCACTTCGCTGCTATTAGCTCTTCTGTATCCCCATAAACGCATCCTATTACCAGGTGCCCTGATTGCTCCTGGGGTAACATAAGCGCGTACCCTGGTTACGGTACATCCATCGGGTATAAAATTGTTCAAAGAAGCTGTTAAAATAAGCGCAGATGCGCTCACACCTTTGTGCCAATACACACAATAATCTTCTAAGTACCAACCAGTAGCATTATAATTAGACACTAAACTTGTAATTGGATACAAAAATACTCTACTACTTCTCTGCTCACTAACTATTCTCCATTCATTGTTTTCTGCTATTTTATAAGTTTTAGTTACACTGTTAGCATAATGCCCCCCATCCTGAGGTATAATAGGTTCTACCGCTTGTGGAACCACTCTAACGGATCCGACAGCAGGAGCAGGATTAGTAGTTTCAAATGATGCGGCATAAAAACCAGCATTACTGTTTATAAATTGGTTCAGCTCTGTCCAAACATTCTGTTCGTAAAGTCTTCCCCTGATGTTAGAAAGTCCTAATAATTGAGTCAGCGCGCTATAAAGAGTACCTGCACCAATAGAATCTGGGGCACCTGCAATCCCATTGCTATAAATTTTAGCGGAACCTCCTGCGGTTGCCAGATTAGTGATAATTTTGTCAAGCTGTAATTCCACAGTAGTAGCTGGGTTTGTTACCCCATCAGCCCAATTGGGACCACCTGTGTAAGTTGTAGCTGCCGCTGTTTGTACTACCAAATCTACCCAAGCACCAGAAATCCAGCTCCAGATGTGCCCAGTATCTGTAGTTACTCTCAAATCCCCTTCCCTATTCTGTACTATAGGCAGCGCGGCCGCGTTCGCTACTGATCTCTTTATGGGACTTTTTCCTAGAGTTTCCGCATAATCAGATTCGTTATAGGTGATTGCACTGGTAGGTATACCACCAGAAGGCACTGTTAAGTCTATTTTAGCAAAAGTAATGAAGTAGTCTTTATTGGCAGAGGTAAGCCAAGTAGCTTCATCAAGAGCAACTAGTTGTAGTGTCGGTATGGTAGCGTTTTGATATTTAGCATACAGTACCACATAACTTATTATACCATCAGTAATAGTAAGTGTTTCCGTTACATCACTTACTATAACCATACCGTCGTAACTTGACGCTACAAAGGGAGCTATTGATAAGATAAAAGAAGCGGGGTTATTTGTTAACGCACCCCCGCTATAAATACCCCTATCTATAATCTGAGAACGAGTTAAATTAAACTCTTTGGAAGAGGCAGAATTTTTATATATTAAACGAGCTGAAATCATTAAATTAATATACCCAATCTGTAAGGCACTGGAATACCTTTAAATCTCTTTACAACTTAACATAAATTATAAAAACAAAGTTTATAGTATGTCCCAGTCTATAAGGGGCTGGGATACCTTTTAATCCCTTTTTACAATTTAACTCGTACAAAACAAGATACAAAAACACAAACTATAGTATTAAATAACATTCTTTTTGTTAGATTTCCCTTGACAAAAAGAACCTGCAGATCCATAATATAATTATGATTAAACTAAAAAATATTATAAATAGTGTAAAATCTATAGGATTCTTTTCCTTGCTAATACCATGCCCAATAATTGCATACAGTCAAAATTACGTCCTTATTGGAACTGTTCTTGTTGTAGCTTCCTTTGCTGCTCTGCTTCTTCCACTCACCGTATCTTTGTTTGCGGCTTCTTCGATATTGTTTTGTAATTTTATACCTATACAAAATTACAATGTAAATGTAATGTTTGCGGCAGTTATAGCACTAAGTGGGTTGTGTAGTTATGTAACCACAGAAGAAGAAAAACTTATTAAAAACTGTTTAGCAAAAACATTGTAAAGAGGAAAAAATGCGTATTTTTATCGTAATAATAATTTTTGCAACAACCACTTTGTATACTGGTACTTCAAGTAATAAAAAACAGAGTGTTGAATACGAAGTTATTAATATTACAACGGTACTAGAAAAAAACAAAAACAGTACTGAAGAAGACCCTGAGGCTTGCAGTACTTGTTGGAAATATATGGAAAAGGGCGAGGAGCCTTTCGGTTACACAGAAGACTAAAAATTCTTGACTTTTCTAACAAACTTGCTATAATATAGTAAGGAGACAGTATGACAAAACCTAAATATTCACTAGTTTGTAACAAAATCACTGGCGAAAAAGCGGTTAGAATCAATAAAACTGCAGAGTTGGTTTTAGAATCGGTTAACCCCACACGTTACGCAGATTTGCACAAAAAAGCTTTAAATAACGCGAATAAGCGTGCTTACAATGATGCCCTGTCGTCTTTAGGACTAACTCGTGTTGTTGGCTCTATTTCTGGAAGAACATATTGGGAATGATGAAAAATCTTTTTAAAGAGTATCGAAGTTTGCTGGATCAAAAAGTGGCTAATGGTTTTGTTACCAATACCACAATAGAAAAAATACTCCAACATATTAATCCCAACGTATTGTCTGAGAGTAATCAAAAAAAGCTGGTCAGAACATTAAAATCATTAGAAAATATTCTGATCAGCTTAGAGACCATTTTGATAGACGAAAATGAGATAAACAAAAAATCAACGGTACCGCTCAAAAAGAAATTATAACCCTTTTTTCTGTATGTGCTGTAGTAACACTGCCTCTATATACCTACTAACACCTACTTTTCTCCCATTCTCTTTTCTTTCCCCTGCCAAAGTCTTCAGTTTACTATGGGTACTATGATCTAGACTAAGAATAATTATAGCCTTCTCCCTCCCTAAATCAAGGTCCTCTGCCTCCGCAACTGAAGACATAATGGTCTTCACTAATTCAAAAAATCTGGACCTGCTGGCTGGGGTGGGGTACGCCTGACTCGCTATATCGGCAGCAATACCACTTTTGTTACCTATAAATAGCTGAGCGCACCTATGTACTAAAGTGTGACAATTGGCGCAAAGATAAACTAAGTTGCCCTTGTCATCTTGACCACCTAACGCACGAGGAGATTTATGATGTTCGTGACAACTTTCTTTAGGGAAAGGGGTACCATGCACGTAACAAATTACCTGCATATAATATTAACGTGCTAGAATATCCCAATCTATGTCAGGATATTCTTCTTTAAGTTTAATGATAAAATTTTCTGCATAAACATTCATAGTTATTACTTTTATTTTTTGTACTTTAAATGTTTTTATAGCAAATTTCCACAACAAAGACGATATACTTTTACCTCTATACTTAGATATAACATAAATTCCCTCGTCAATTAGTACAATTTTTTTATTTTTTTTTAATATTAAACAAAAACCACCCAATTATTTCTTTACCTTTATACGCAATAACTATATAATCAGAATACTTTAAATATAAAGGATCTCCATCCTTACGTTTATTATTAAAATTATTATTTTCTTTTAAATTAGTAACAATTTTATAAGGAATGCCAGGCATCTCTCTATTTTTATAGAGTTTTAAAAACATATATTTACTTATTATAGCACTAAAGAACTCTTAAATGCCCCGCGTTAACCAATGACTTTAAATTTGGAGATCTTCTCAATTGATCCACTGAGGCATAACTCATCAAATTTACGTCCTGTCCTGATCTAATAACAAGGGAATCTAATACTTTTTCCCCAGGCCAATAGATAACAACTTCACCAGTTATTGCGTTTTGAACTCTGCATTTACCTTTTGCTAATGATTTCAATAATTTAGCTGACATTGCTTTTTAATCCTCCTTAACTTGTTTTAATTTACCGACTTGACTTATTTTTCAAATTACCTAATTTAATTAAATTCTTTATGGTCCGCCTATCCGTTTACTGCTTTCTATATCTGCATTTGATTGTGCTATCGCGGAAGAAAACCCTGGTATTGTTTGGTCAAATACAACTGTTGTTTTCACAGTAGCGCTGCCATCAGGATTTAATTTGATGTTAGAAGCGTTAGCTGTAGGAGATCCTGCTACAATTTCTTTTTGTGTTCTACTAGTAATATTCATTTGTGGTAATTGGACTGGAGAGTTTATAGAAGTGGTTAGGGGTACAAACTTAGAAGATTTTGGCTCCATTCCTTCTGCAAATGCTCTCCCTAAATTTTCTTTATCTATCTCTAAAGCAGTAGAATATTCTTTAGTGCCACTAGTTAGATCTAATAAGACTGATGACAATTCACGAAAACCAAAAGCGCTAGCTACACCTCTTCCTATTCCGTATTTAACCCCTTTAGATACCCTTTCTTCCAAAGGCAACTCTTCTTCCCCAGGCATTCCTTTATAACCATGGTAGCCTATGGATCCAATCTCTAGAACTGGTTGAATTAATTTTAATCCCGCCATTTTACCAAATTTACCCGCTGTTTTTAATCCCGGTACTGCTTTAGACGCTGCTTCCCCAACCTCTCCCATGGCTACACCAATTTGTTTTGCTCCTAAACCAAGAGCTTTTTTAATAGATTCTGATATTAGCTTACCACCAAGTACAAAAGCAGCAGTAAGCCCCACAGCTCCTGCCGCTCCACCTACTGCGGCTGTTTTAGGATTTTTTTGAATCCATCCTATGGCTTCTCCTGTGAAATCAATTAATTTTTTGCCTAGTTCCATTTCTAAGTATTTTTCAATATTTGTTAGCGTGTTGCCTATATTAGCAGTGGGTCCTAAACCTGTTATAGCTGCTTCTTTTTCTCCTTTCTTCGCAGCTACCGCTTTTTCCCCCGTTTCCCTTTCTTTCATCACAGAATTTACTATTTTCATCAAATCAGCTTCTGTATTGGAGCGTAATAGTTTAGCCGCTATTGCCCTGCCCTCTGGGGTTTTTGTGTTCACCCCAAGCGACTGCATAACACGTTGTGATGTAGATAGCGTTAATCCAGTACCAGCCATTTGTTTTATCGATTGCAATCTCCCAAAAACATCTTGCATTGTACCACTCAACATGTTAGAGATATCAGAAAAGGCTATAGCAGACCCTTCCTTTGCTTCTTCCATAATGGTGGGCAACATCTCTTTAAAGCGCTCTAATTGCTCAGTACTCATTCCCTCTTGAATCTTAGCAAGACCCTCTGGAGATCCCAACAATTGTGCCAATCTCATACCAGATTGCATAGATGTTATAGTATCTTCGGAGTTGCTTAGTAAGGCTCCGCTAAACCCCTGAGCTACCTCTGTTGCTGTATCCGCTGCTGCTCCGTATTTCCTTGCCTCTACTGCTAATCCGGCAAAGGTGGATCCAATAGCTTTCAGTACCGTATTTTGATGCCCATATTGTTTGTTTAGATCCATAACAGACTTCATAAAGTCTTTTCTATTAGTGGCGGAAAAACGGACTACTCTACCTTCTGCTTTTTCGATACGAGAAGATATAAGGTCCGGAATACGAGCTAATGTTTCCAGTGCTTTAGTAGACTCTACTGCTGCTTTTACAGTGCCTGACCCAAATTGCTGTGACATTGAAGACATGGCATCAATACCCTCAGCTAGAGGCAGAACACCCGTTTTTTCAAGAAACATTAAAGAAGAAGTAACATTTTCTATACCTACTCTTGTTGTATCTGTAGAAAGACGAATGTCACCAAGACCTGCAATTACATCAAGCTGTGTACCTCTTACTTCATCCAAACTTTTTCCATACACTATAGCAAGCTTTCCTGCCTGTATATCCATTTGCATCCATTGACTTGCTATATCTTTACCTAATTCTAACGCACTTTTTGCTGCCTCCCCTACGTTTTTACCAATAGTTGTAACAGCATCTGTAATACCTACCTGCAAACCCCCCATTTGGTTTTGCTGTAATTTGCTAAAAGTATTCCCAATAGTACTGATTGCTTTAGACGTTTTTACCGCAGTAATCCCTAATTCCCCCTGGGATCTAAGATACTGATCTACACCTTGTTGCACTCTTTGTAGCTCTAATTTAACACCTGCTAACGCAAATTTCCCTGCTCCTGTTATTCCCCCCATAGCAAGAGAGGGCATATTCATCTTTATATCTTTTAATTTAGTCTTTAACTTGTCATAATAATTTATTTGTTCAAGAAGATGAGCTTTTTGTAAATTCCAGTTTTTCTTTTCTAAATCCGCTCTCTTTCTACTTTCTGCACCAAGTTTCTTTTCCTGGTCCAGTTCTTTTTTACCAAAATCTAACCCTTTATTTCTAAGTTTTAGATAATCTTCCTCTTCTTTTCTTAGATCTTTTTTTAACTTAAGTGCTTGCTCTGCTAATCTATTAGCTTCTCGTTGCCTTAATAACTCAGCAGGATCTAGTTTTTTATCAGTCATAAAATTTTAAATTTCCTTTTATCGATTTTTTGCGTAAGTTGGTACAGTAGGCATTGACCCAAATTCTCCGTTCTCTAAAGAGAATGATTTAAATCCCATTGTGTTTATAAACTCTTCTTTACTTACTTGAGAAAGTGAGGCAGTGCTCTTCCCATCCTTATCAATTGGACCTAACCCAAAATTGGATCGTAAGATATCAATTAGATCTGGTTTAATCATTAATGATAGAGGGTATACCAACTTAGAAGGGTATTTAATTACACCCTCTTTCTTATCACTTGTTATCCTCTCCACCTCTTCCTTAGTCCAGGATAACCCAAGCATTTCTTCATAAAGTTCTATAGTCTTCTTTTCCTCCTCTATAACCAATAACAAAGACAACTCTGCTTGTTCACAAGACAAGTTCTCAAAGCGGGGATCATTTACTGTGGTTTTTAACTTTCCCGCTAACTTACATTTAAGCCATAGAGGATAATCGACCTTCTTAAGGTCTTCTATACTAAAGGGTCTTTTGCTTCCTCCACAATACGAGCATCATAAGACTTTACTAAAGCCAGGATGGCATCATGGAGTTCATCAACAGCGTCATAAAGTGTGGTTTTTAACTCAGCAAGTAATAAAGATGCTGCCTGGATTCTAACAAATAGTTTAGGATAATTAGAATCACCATCTTGTTTATCCATCCCAAACACTTCATAAATTGGAACACCGTCTAAAGAACAAACAGAAATAGCAATAACGGCTTGTTTCCACGCAAACCCCTGGGCTATCGCTTCGCTATTTATAAATATGTGTTGATTAACATCTTGTGTGATAGCAGCAGTTTGCTCCAAACACCATTGAAAATCTTCGAAATTCATAGCGCGAAGACCGATCTTTACATATTCATTACTTTCTCCGTCTTGACTGCGTCGAGTTAAATTATAATACTTTACCTCTACTCTTTGCAACCCAAACAATTCCCTGAATTTTCTAAGTTGAGGAGACGCTTTTGTGTCCTCTACCCCGTTGGTTATTTCTTTGTCTACTATTTTTGTTTCTTTTTGCTTTCTAGGTGCCCTTTCTTTCTTAGGTACGGGTACAAATTCTGCGTCTGCTTGCTCCGCACTTACCCAAGAATCCTCTTCCGCTGCCGTTTTCTGTAAATCTACTTTTTCTCCTAAATCTTTTGTGATCATATTTTAACTCCTTTTAATGATTTTTTAATATTTTCTAAAGCACTAACGAATATTAATATCCCAGCTTTTCAAAACGAAATTTCTACTATTAAGATTACTTACAAAATCTTTTGGTATAAGCAAGGAATACAGATGACCCATCTTTTTTACTAAAGGTCCAACTGGTACTAAATTATTGTTAACTATCACATTACTGGTACTAGATCCATTTCTAGCGTTAACAACTTGCTCTTTTATCAACTCTTCCCACTTTTGGAAGAACTGGGATTGATCTTCTAACTCTTCTATTTTTATACCAAACAGTAAAGCATTTTCAATAAGAATATAGTTACCTAACATTTTTGATAATTTATAACCAACCTGTCGTAGCCTAGACATGTTTGCTTTATCCATATAAGCATTGGATAAGAAAACAGGAACTTCACAAATCCCATATTTTAAGTCTTTCTGCAACAAATGGGTGTATGGACTAGCCGCATTTTTAAGAAAACTGTATTGATTACTCACCCACTTGTCATAGGAAGAAACATCATTTTCTTTCTTTTTTTGCTCTACTACAAAATCCTCTAATTGCTCTTTGAACGACTTATTTGTTGTTTCTTCTACCTCTTTACTTGCTGTGTCTGCTGCCCTGTCAAAGTAAGAATTTTGAATCATTTCCACAAATTTATGTATGGAATGCCCAAAATAACTTACTCTTTTTATACTGTCACAAAAAGTCTTTACCGCCTCTTGATCTTCCACATACAAATTAGTAAGAGAATTAACTAAAGTTTCTGTTAACAAACTGTTATTTACAAACTCTTGTTGAAAAGACGTAACAATGGATTTATCTAAATATTTGTTTTTGTTATATATTTTTAGCAACTCATCAACATTAGACTCCAACTCTTTATAGATAGTCAAGCTCGTATTGAAAACTTCAACCCACTCTTTCTTACGATAGTCTATGCCAGCGCTATTAAGTCCTTTCCAGTAATTTGATGCACCATAATTACCTTTCCAAATATCCAATACCACATTAATTCTGTACATTAGTTTACTAAGATTTAATGAGTTATTTTGAATATTGTTTAATATATTTTTAATATTTTGTGACATAATTTTTAATACTGGCTGTGACAAGAAGAAACCCGACTAGAACATAATCGGGTTTCTACACAATTCAACTACTTTAACAATTTACTTTTTGGCAGGTTTCTTGTTCTTTTTAGTCAATTTCTTCACTGCCTTCCTCGCTTTCTTAGCTGCATGCCTTGCTTGCAACACAGCCAATTCTGCTTTTAGCTCTTCGATATCATCATCTTCTAGATCTTCATCACCTTCTTCAAGAGCCTCTTCTTCCTCTTCTTCCTCAACGGGCTCCTCTAGATCTTCTTCGCCTTCCACGGGAGCTTCTTCCTCACCTGCTAACTCATCTTCTAGTGCAGCCTTTAGCTCTTCTAAATCTTTATCTTCTAGTTCAATGTCACCCTTTTCGCCTTCTTCTAGGTCTTCCAGGTCTTCTAGATCTTCATCACCTTCTTCAAGAGCCTCTTCTTCCTCTTCTTCCTCAACGGGCTCCTCTAGATCTTCTTCGCCTTCCACGGGAGCTTCTTCCTCACCTGCTAACTCATCTTCTAGTGCAGCCTTTAGCTCTTCTAGGTCTTCGTCACCTTCTGCGGGTTCTTCTAAAGCTTCGACACCCTCTTCTTCCGCTTTTTCGTCTTCTAGCGCATCAAGATCCTCTTTTTCACCATCTTCAATCTCTTCTGCCTCTGGTAACTCTTCCTCACCTTCCTCTAAAGTTTCATACTCTTCCTTTAGATCTTCAGCAAGTTTAAGAACTTCGCGAGCGTTTTTTGCGATCCCCTTCTTTAATCAAGTCACGAGTAATGCTTTTAAGTTCCCCATAAGCTGCTCTTACAACTCTCTTGTTACTTGTTTTTACTTTAGCGGTTCGCGCTTTCCGTGCCGTCTTCTCTTTGCTGACTGACTTGGGGGGATTGAGAAGCTCTTCAGAACACTCATCAACCATGCGAGCCAATACAACATTACCTTCCTTCTCTAACTCGGTAGCAATACTATCTAGTTCAACAATGATAGGATCACTTTTTGCTAATTTAATACCCATTTCTTTATACCTCCAATTTGTTTATTTGTTTCACACTGCAATTTATCCAATCTTTGAATAAGTTGCTTTAACTCCCTTAAGTACTGGTTTTAGCTTTTTATTGACTAATTTAATTAAATTAGCTGCCTCTTCTTCAGAGGCACAAGGAAAAAATAAATCTCTTCCATTCGGTCCCATTCCAGCATCACTAAGTCTCTTTTTTAAAGTTTTGGCTACTAATCTATCCAAATCTACATATTTTAATTTAGAAGATTTTTGATCAGGATTATAAGTAACAGTAACTTCATACTTTGCTTTTGCTGCTACTTGTAACAATGTAGCTACTCTCATTAATCTGTTTGCTATATTTTTATTCATTTTATCCTCTTTATGCTGTCTTCAACCTGTTTACGAAAGCTATTTCCGCGTTAGCAATTACTTTAGGGGAATCCGATTCCGCTTCGTAAGCGCCTTCAACCCGCGACGTGAACCAACACCCAAAGTATGTCCAAGACCTGTATATAGACCTGCCTCGGTACCAATGCTCGTCAATCGTGAATGGATGGTCTTGATCTATCAGGTCTGACCATACCGCTGGAAATCCCAACGCTAACTCAAATTCATCATTCCACATTTCAAGCCGATTAGCCGAAATTGAATAATCGTTGTTTTTACCAGGAACATAGTCAACCGCTCTACCAAAACTAAGATGGTTAAGTTCCCACACATGAGCGCCTGATCGCGCAAACATTTTAGGGTTCCATGACTGTATTCTTCCTATAATTTTACCATTCACTACAATTGCAATACCGTGCCAAGTCTTAATAGAGGGCGCGTTAGGATGAGTATAATCGATGGGATATACTTGAGCAACTGGTGTTGGGGTTCCTGGCGGTGTTCCGATGGGCATAATTTTTGCCTCCTTTACTGCCTCGACGTATCGAGCAATTAACTTATAATATTAAATAACTAGATTTTATATATCCATAGCTATATCGATTAAACTGCTTGAAATAGCAATAAATCTTCTTGGTTTATGGGATTGTCATCTAAAAGACTGCTGTTTATATTTTCTGCAATTACAGTGCTGTTGTATTCTTGGGATAGTTTTAAAAGTAATTTATACCTATTCTTTTCAGAAACAATTATTACTCTTTTACCTGAGTTGCGTATTGATTTTACTTTAGAAATTAGATTATTATCTATAAGTTTTTTAGGTCTTAGTTCAATATAAGTGTGAAGTTTTGAGATATAAAAATCAGGGAGACAAGCGCGTACAATCCCATCAATAACAATACCTTTCAAAAAAGGCTCATATTCCCACTTTATACAAAACTTATCTAAGTCATGCGCAAAATCTCGTTCCAATTTAGAACGCATCATTATTCCGGTATGCTTATACTCCGCGTATTTACCCCACTTTGCCAAAGCAGTCCCAAATCTATTATTTGGGCAACCTTTAGCATAATACTTAAAACGCGTATACACTAATTTTCCGCAATTACAATTTCCGTCTTGGCACGGTTTAGGCATAGGTATTGCCCAACACTCTTGACAATATTTACCATTCTTTCCACGAGCTTGAAAGGTTTTACCACAATAATTACAAACTTTAGTTGTAGACATAATACTTTATAAAACTATGATATTATTATAGAATTTTTTACTATACGTTGTTATTCCAAAATTTCCTGTCTGTCGAGAAAAGTCCAAAAAGTCTCTTAATTCCATAAATTCCATAATAAAAATATTTAAAGTGATACAGAGTTTTATCATTAGTAGCTCTAAATACTTCGACATCACTATCTGGATTGATTTGTCTCACGTTACCGTTACTGTCTTGATAAGGTCCGGTTATACCACTAGCTACCAATTGTGCTAATTTTGAAACTAAGTACCCCTTCACAATAGATACACCGGCTTGTTCGCTTGGGGGAACTATTGAAATAAGTGCGCTATCCATGCTGGTTCTTACGTCTCTAGTAACATAAGTCTTCTGATTTATAGCCACATTTATTTCCTTATTGTCATCAGAACTGGCATCTACTGTAGTGGACTCCTCAATTCGGTATACAGGACTTGTTGTGCTTCCCTGATTACTACAATAAATAATACCAGCAGCAATAAGTTGTAACTCCTGTGCCTCATTATAGGTGTTTAATGACTTAAATCCACTAATGTTTTGTCGTAGCAGCATTGTGTTAGGATTAGTAAATGAAGCGTTTAGCGCTGCAACTGCCGCTGCTGCGAACGACCCATCTAACGTCACGTCAACTTGAGACCCATCTGTTAACGTTATCGTCTTCACACCAGTCACGTTGCCAACAAGCACTCGGGTGCCATGTGCCTGTGACTCCCCATACACTTGAAGAGTATTCTTGGCTAAATACACCAAAGTATCTGGTGTAGTTACGTTACCTATCGTGGTACTAACTGGCGCTCCAACCCACAGTGCTCTTTCTTTCTTTTCAAAAGGATCATTACATTGCACGTTGTTGGATAAGGCAGTTGACAACGAACCATAACTGTTTAACACAATGATATCAGTTAGTTCTGAATTCAACGCGGTAGCAATAATCGCGGTGTTCACATCGCTTACTGTAACCACACCATCGCTATCGCTATCATAAGCTTGACAAGTGTACAGCCCAGGAGCGCCATTATCATTAAGTACCAATTCTGCACCAATGAGTAAATCGTTGTTAGTAGCAGAGGGACCTAGTAGCAGTTGTGCCTCTTCCCAAGTTTGAGAAAGTATAGGTACGTTATAAAGCGTAGTTGGTCTAACCGCGTTTGCAGTCACATAATAAATATTACCCGGATCCGGTTCTTGACCTCTGTATTGATACTTCACAGATACTGAGGTAGTTGGTGCGGTAACGAAATAAACAATAGGTTGACCCGCTACTGTCGAATAAGCTACTGGCACACCTAAATTATTTAGTACGGAAATAACAGAATCTGGAGTGTGTTGAAGTATTACATAAGTGTACCCAACATGACCAGTTATTGTACCAAGAACATCGGGATGAAATTCCGTGGTGGCAATAGTTTCGGTTAACCTGGAGTCTAGTAACCAATTTACTACCTCTTCATCAGTAGTGGACCATGTCCATTTGTCTGCAGCAACATATCTATTTTCAGCAAGAAGTGTACCGATATTTCTCAGATACATATTTACGCCACCTGGTAACTTTAGCTCACCAGCAATACCAGTTACCGTAGTAGTTCCAAATCTACCTTCTGCGGTACCAGTTTCATAAAGTACGGGTACGTTACCGGCGGTTGTTGCTGCATTTACGGTAAGGACGTAATTTCTGCTATCTTTAGCGCCAATGAGGGAACGGGCTGCTTTTGCAGTAAAAGTGTAAGTGTCGTCAACAGCAAAATTTTGTCCCGCTGTTCCAAAGGTATAATCTAAGTAGATACCTGCTTCTAATAGTACACGAGTTGTTGTGGTAGGCGTCGCTTCGATTAACGAAACACTTCCTTCGGTTGTCGCGCCTTCTCCGTACCCACACCATCTTATAGTAGCTGTGGCAGCAGGGGAAACACCGCCTATTGCAGTTACTTGCATCTTATATTTTCTATCATGAGTACCCGTATAATTTGTGGTAACAGAGGGTGTGATAACACCAAATCCGGTATGAATAACAGGAGTAAGATTACCTGCAGTTAATCCCGCCAATTCACTAAACTGATTAGTGTTACTTATAGCACTATCTATCTCAACAAGACTTGGTCCTAATGCCGTAAATGTCCATCCATCTGTGGGTCCTGTTAACGATGCCGTGTCATCCAGTTGTAGATCGATATGATCTGTTGGATTTTCTACATCTGTCAAAACTGCAACGGATACCGTGTTGGGTACAAAGGATAGCGCTATTGGGGATGTGATAGAACTATGAATTGGGCATGGAGGTAAAGAGTTTAACCCACCACTACCTTGTGCTACTGTAGTGGTACAACTAATAACACCTGCCAGTACACACCAAGTTCCTCCTGCAAAAGCTTCCGCTACACCGCCACCGTTAGTATAGGAAGCTATCTTGCCCGTTGGGTCAATTGCGGTTATTTCAAATACACCTTCATTAGCAGGGGTGGTGGCTCCAGAAATAGAAATATGCTTACCTACATCTGCGGCGGTCCAAGTAGCAGCGGCATCTGTTAGCGTCATGTTAGGAGCGGCTCCACCAATAGTATCGCCTGTATTTGTTGAAGTCTGCACACCTATTCCGTATATACCTGGATAAACTTCTGCTACGCCTGCTGCGTTTAAATAAGTTACGGCTGTACCGCCCGGATTTACGGAAAGTATAGTAAATATTCCTTCGTTAGCAGGAGTAGTAGCTTTAGTGATAACTACTTTCTTACCTACGTCAGAGGGCAGGAAAGGAGATGCTGCTACAGTTAGCGTTACAATATCAAGAGCAGGACCTGTAAAAGCATCTGGTCCTACGGCAATTCCTGTTCGAACTGCTACAACAGAACCTACAGTTATTGTATATCTTCTATTATAATTATGATTGTACCCGGTAGCATCAGCTACTGTAAGAGTGCCTGGGGTTCCTACAGGTACAACCGCTGTACATTCTTTTCCTGTTGAATGCGCGTTAGCCGCATTGGCTGTCACCGCACTGATGGCAATTGGGATATAGTAGTCCACATTTTCTACGTACTTCTCTTGATTCTGAGTGTCACCAACAAAACGCATTTCTCTTAAATCACTGAAAGGTAACTCGTCCTCAATGAGACGTGAGGTGGATTGGTAACTTAAGTAATAAGTTGCAGTGGCATCAAAAATTTCTGGTAGTATTAAAACTTGGTCATAACCACTTGAACCGGGAACAGATTCTTGATATAACCATTTAGAAGCAGGAACAATTGTGCCGTCTGATTTTTTTAACTCACTTATGGTTTGATCCCCATCACTATCATAAGCCAGTGTGGCAATATGTGTAATAGAGTTAAAACTTAGTAGTATATCATTAAGGTAACTTCTACGAATAGATTGATTAAATTGGGTTACGTATCTTGATCCTTTACCAACTAAGCAAGGTAAACGATTGAATCCGCTCAAACCTGTTGGGGTTGGGGTAAATACTCTACCAATATATACGCCGGGTTTTACTGTTCTTGTTGTAGTTAATACATCAGTCATTTTTATTCCTCATCAATAATCACCTTATTGGGGTGTATGTTGACATTTTTATTTATTTATCCTAATGAAAAGTTTCTCGATACGGGTAAGGCTTTGACCCAATTTGTTGTAGTCTTCTGTGAATTTTAAGTAACATATTTTTATCACTTTCTGAAATCTTGTAGGCGGGATTACTTAATGCCGAAATAGCATCTAAAGCAGTAGCAAATAACTGCTTAACTTGTTCTTTATCTTTATCTACTGCTTCGCTTGTTCTGCGCGTGGGTAGTCTAGAAGGTGCGTTAGGTCCATACCTTCTACTAATTTCATTGCGTAACTCATATCTTCGATCATACAAAGCACGTGCTCGTAATGCTAAAGGATCATTTTTAACCAAATATTCGCTTGGTTTTTCGTTTCCACGACCTGCTGCGATAAACTCACTCATTAATTGACTGTTTTGCTTCTCTATCTTGCCCAATTCTTTATTAATTTCACTATTTCTCATAGCAGACACATCTTTAGAAGAAATAGATATGCCTTCAACAATTTGGGCGATTACTAACAATCTATCTTGTATATTTTTAAACATTTATTTATTTTTTTGTGTTTTCGAATCTACTTTATTTACTTATTCTTTTCACCACTAGTTGCCCACGACCTGGACCATAACCCTTATCTTTTCTGGTCTCTACATCCACTTTACCGTCATAAGCAAGCTCAGTAAGTGATTCTCTAACTGCTCCAGGGGAGCACTCTACAGCTTCATTAACGTACTTAGCTAAATCGTTAAAATTTACCTCACCTTGCCCGTTAACTATGGAAATAATTTTATCCTTTATTAACTTGTTTTTGCTAGGGCTATTATCTTTAAAAGTATCTTTGTGGCGAATCACATCGGATCTCTTTTCAATCCGTTCAATAACTCGTGTTAATCTTTGCGCCCTTGCACTACCTTCTGCTTTTTGAGGCAATAGTGCATTTATATTAACTGGTTTATTTGCCTTCATAGAAGAGTCCCAACTAGCCTTACTTAGTGCTCTATTAATATAATTAAGCACATTTTTACGGCTTTTATCCGGTAACGTGGACATCATATTCTGTAACTCTAAAGTTACTCTCTTCAAATCTTCAGCAGAGTAAGCAGCTGTTTTTTCAGCCTTATTCTTGACAATTATGCCATTAGCTTCTTTTTTCATTATAAAACTCCCATGTTTATGTGTTTGTATCGCTCTTTCTTGTTTCAAAGCAGACTCTTTTGATGAATGACGACCTAGAAGTTTAGTCCCTACCTTATTGTAAAGGCACCACTTTTGTTCCTTTAAAGGTCTGTTATCTAAATCTTTTTTCTTACAAGGCTTAATCATGTTACTTTTTACTGAATGCCTCTGTTGTATAAGCATCAAAAGCTTTGTCCATTATTTTTATAGCTTCATCAACTTCTCTGGTCACAGCGTCATAAATTTTTTCTACTTCTACAACTGCTTTTTTAGCTTCTCTTTGTCTTTCTTCTATTTCCATAACTACAGATCTAGCAGAGTAGTAAGCAGATCTTAATTCTGCTACACTTTTTCTTCCTAACTTAGCAGCTACTTTAATTAGTCTATTTTTAATATTTTTATTCATATTATTATCTATAAATTAAAAATTGCTAGATGGTAATTTCATACCTAAAGAATTAGCCGCTTTAAAAATATTATTTCTTAAAAGATCGGGTTCCCATCTTTGCCAATTAGCTATAATTCCAATAACACGAGATAAAGCATGTTCTGCTCCCTCACTTAGCGTAAGTTGTTTTTGCAGCTCGTAAGTAACCTCTAAAAATAATTTGGCAGATTGTTTATCTTCTTTTGATAATCTATCATAAAGATCTATAGCATACTCCTTTGGTACAATTTTATAAAAAATATCGGAACCTGAAGCAATATGTTTTGTACCACTTGCTTTACTAAGAGAATTAGCTACTTTTAACAATCTGTTTCTAGTATTTTTATTCATTGTAAATACCCTCTTTTCTTAAGTAGTGGCGCAAACCCGTTATAAGTATCACCTTCTTTGTACAAAGCTTCGTTGGTATGGTCTACTTTCTTGAAAGTCTTTCCAATATTTAGTCCAAGTCTGCCATCATTGTGACATAACGAGTATTCCCCCTTTTGGTGCAGCAGTATTGCGTTATCTGAAGGAGATAGAACCAGTACACAATTATTAGTGCAGGGAATAAGGACATGTTTTTTCAACTTAAAGGGCTTGGATTCCTGCGTTAATCCATAAGTAGATGGTTCAAACATTTGTACATATCTATCCTTTTGGTACTTCAGTATGTTCAATAGATGCCTTTTGTTTAACAAATTTACGTCATGCTTAGACTCTATGGTTCCATACAATCCGGAGCAGCATACCGTAACTGTACCAGCAGGAAACAGGGTATATGAAATTTTTATCCCATCAACTACAACGCTATGCCAACCTTTACGTGCCTTCTCTTTATTCTTAGATTCCCAAATAGAACCGCCTAATTGTGACGCCACATCAGCGGAATTATGAGAATGAAGATCCACTTTACCGTTACTGACAATAATGCCATTACCTTGCCTTGACACCACGTAACCCATATCTGTAAGTTCTTTGCACACATCTGTTAACGCGCTATTTATTGACAAATCGCTTTTGTTAATCCAAATCTTTATCCCATTGTCTACATCTTTCCAATAGTACACCACATCATCATCACCTATTGTAATGAATGGGTCATCATAGGATATTAAGGACAGCTTATTGGTAGCGAAAATCTTTTTTATTTGGTCTAATATAGATACGTTAGACAACACTTTAGCTATATGGGGAGAACTTGTTTCTAACTTATTAGCAACATGAGTTAGTAGATCTGATAAAGTAATACCATGAGTTGGGCTAAGTCGTTTTTTGGATCTTACGGCAGGTCCTTCATCTAATCTCACGTCTTTTTCCTCCTCGCTAACTACATCTCTAGGGTCATCGCCACGTTCTACCTTAAATAGATCAGGTAATTTATTTTTATTATTATGGATTTTTTCCTCTTCTTCTTCGTCTAAGTCAAAAGGAACCGGAGGTGGGTAATCTGAATAAAACTTGTTAGATAAATCTACTTCTGTATCTTCCTCATCTTCTGGAGTACCAAAAGACATACCAAATTGTTGTTTGATATTCCAGTACTGATTCATCAAATTTTTAGCTCTATCTCGTAAATTATCGCCCAACGTCTATATCTCCGATTTTCTAGTTTTTATTCTATCCCAAAACTTAAGTACTTTGTCTCTTCTAGGATGTTGACTTCTCAACATATTCAACAAATCTCTAGCTATCGTTACTTTTTCATTTCTACTTAATTCTGGGTGCATTTTATCCAGTACTTGCAGTATCGAACCCAATGCTTTATCATAAACCCCTGGTTTTAATTTTGCTAATAATTCTAAGGATTTAGCAATTTTAACTAAATTACTCATCACGTAACAGAGATACAACAAGATTGACAATACCCTACTTCTCTAGAATCCGCCAATTTTGCCTGTGTAAGAGGTTGATGGCAACGAGGGCATAACCCATGTTGAGCACTTGTGTGTACATTACCTATCCTAATAGTACCCATAACTGGTCTAGCTGTTGATTCAAGAATGATGTCTAAAGCAAGTTTTGTATCCTCACTAATCACGTGGTCCTGAATACCAGCCATACGTAACTTGAACTTCAAATCTCTTTTTTTCTCTGGAGATAACGGCTTAAGGTTATAAACTTTTATTGCATTGCCGATAAATTCATCAACTGTAACATTTTTAGGCATTGTAATCCTCTTACGCTTTATTAATTTGTTTTGGGTACACTTTGCTTAGTAAATTAGCTTTTTCTTTTTGCAAAGATATAAAAAGGATACCTAGCGCATTAATAGTAAATTTAGAACGAGTCTTACCAAAAACTCCTCTTAACACATATAAATCTTTTTCAAGTTCTTCTATTCTCTCTCCAACATCAGCTAATTCTTGCCTTGATAGCTTTTCAGCCACTTTGAATATTCTATCTTTTATATTTTTGGTCATGGAACTTTACTCCTTCTATTCTTTCTCTTCAGGAACTTCTTCTAGCTCTTCATCTTCTTCCTCTTCTGGGATCTCTTCAAGACCTTCTAAGTCTTCTACTTCTGGTTCTGGCTCCGCGTTCTCCTCCGGTTTAAGTTCAAGCTCTTCCTCTCCAGTCTCTAGCTTCGCACCACCCTGTTGCTGTTTCAATAGCGACTTCTGTTTCTTGGCTTTATTGCGCAAAAACATGTAGAAAGAATGCAGATTTGCTTCATGAGTATCCGCTTCTGCTAACAGCTCAGATACTTTTTTAGCTTCATCGCTATTTTCCCCAAAAGTATCGATAAATATAAATTTTAAATTCTGTCCCCTGTTATTACCCCACCAGGACAAAAAATCTCCCCAATTAGAAATTTCAATACCTTCTGACTTGGCAGGAGCTGCATTAATCTCTCTAACTACTCTAGATAGCCTAAGAGATAGATCTTCTTTTCCTTTCTCTTCTAAAATAACCCCTAATTTCAATAACTTACTGTAAAAATCCATGATATAAAACCTCCAAATGTTCAAAACCAAAAAGGTACTAAAATACTTTATACTCTTAAATAACCAAGTTAATTAAATATTGTTAAAAAACACTCGCCCAACCAAAAATAATCTGATTGGGCGAGAAACTACGCTAAGTATTACAAATACACACTAACTATTACGTAGTGATTGGTAGATTGAACTTAACTCCAAGTAAACCATCATTTACTGAGGGAAGTTGGGTTACAAAGCCAATTGCGGCACCGCCACCAGCAGTGCTTGACACCATGCCATTAGCAGCCAAATAAATTGGAGCATGGATTGCGTATGCTACTGATGTATCATACATTGAG